>JACCEA010452107.1_pt1 | contig 73150 bp, 44 predicted proteins | sample 7449851 | NCBI WGS metagenome assembly JACCEA01 (sample SAMN15323453, study PRJNA562643) | freshwater metagenome | isolation source: river surface water | place: USA:Blue River Watershed | collected 2017-08-18 | reverse complement strand
TCTCAAAAAGAGAGGTTAATTCAGAGGCATCGTCCGGATTCGAACCGGAGTAGGAGCTTTTGCAGAGCCCAGCCTAGCCGCTCGGCCACGACGCCAATTGTTTATTGGGTTGCAAATATAGCAAAAAGTTTAAAGTTTAAAAGGCTTATCGTAAAAACTTTATAACTCTACAGGATATCGGTAAGCTGTTAATTTCTATACTCTTCTAATTCTATTGTAACTGCTTCAACATCACCACCAATAGGCGGATTGAGTTTAGAAACTCCAATTGTAATACGGGAAACAGAAGGCGCTTCAGCAAAAATGCGAACAATAATTCGGTGTGCCACATGTTCCAATAATTCAGAACGGATTGCCATTTCTTCTTCCACAATTTGGTTTAATAGCACATAATCAACAGTATCAGCTAATTGGTCAGAAATACACGATTTACGTAAATCCGTTTTCACTTCTAAATCCACGCGATAATCAGAACCAATTTTACTTTCTTCTACTAAACAACCGTGATAGGAGAAGGTGCGAATATTTTTTAGCTTAATGGTTCCCATTTTTATGATTTTTGAGGTAAATATTTATCGGTTTTATGCGATAAAAGTACAAAATCTTTTGTTTTTTTGGTTTCAAACCCGAATAAACCACCTTCTACATCGACGAATCACCAACAAATTTGATAACTTTGCTTTTCAAAATTTTTAAAATGGCATCAGAAGAAAAATCATTGCATTTCATTGAACAAATTATAGAAGACAGTATAGCGTCGGGTTTTCCTCAAGAAAAATTACGCTTTCGTTTTCCACCAGAACCAAATGGGTATTTACACATTGGTCATGCTAAATCAATTTGTTTGAATTTTGGTTTGGGTTTAAAGTACAATGCGCCTGTCAATTTGCGTTTTGACGACACTAATCCAGCCAAAGAAGAGCAAGAATATGTAGATGCTATCAAAGAAGATTTGAAATGGTTGGGTTTCAATTGGACTGAAGAATTGTATTCGTCGGATTATTTCCAACAACTATACGACTGGGCGGTTCAAATGATTAATAATGGAAAAGCCTATGTAGATAGCCAAACTTCTGAAGAAATGGCGGCTCAAAAAGGAACTCCAACTCAACCTGGAGTGGATGGACCTTACAGAAATCGTTCTATAGAAGAAAATTTAGCTTTGTTTGAAGCGATGAAAAACGGTGATTTTCCAGAAGGAACTCACGTTTTACGTGCTAAAATTGATATGGCTTCGACTAATATGTTGATGCGTGATCCTTTGATGTACCGTATTCTACACCGCCATCATCATAGAACGGCTAACGAATGGAAAATCTATCCGATGTACGATTATGCACACGGGGAAAGTGATTATATCGAACAAATTTCTCATTCAATTTGTACTTTGGAATTTGTAATGCATCGCGAGTTGTACAATTGGTTTTTAGATCAAATTTATGATTCAAATAAAGTGCGACCTAATCAATACGAATTTGCGCGTTTGAACCTGAATTATACTGTAATGAGTAAGCGAAAACTCTTGCAATTGGTTCAAGAAAATTTTGTTGATGGATGGGACGACCCAAGAATGCCAACCATTTCTGGTTTACGAAGAAGAGGGTATACCCCAAATTCAATTCGTAAATTCTGTGATATTATTGGTGTAGCCAAAAGAGAAAATGTAATTGATTATTCGCTTTTAGAATTTTGCTTACGCGAAGATTTGAATAAAACTGCCCCTCGTGTTATGGCGGTTTTAGACCCTGTAAAAGTGGTAATTACCAATTATCCCGAAGGAAAAGAAGAATGGTTGGATGCTGAGAACAATCAAGAAGATGAAAGTGCCGGTTTTAGAAAAGTACCTTTTTCAAGAGAATTGTATATCGAAAGAGAAGATTTTTTAGAAGAAGCTCCTGCCAAGTTTTTCCGTTTGAGTTTAGGTAAAGAAGTGCGTTTAAAAAACGCCTATATCATAAAAGGAGAATCAGTTGTAAAAGACGCCGCTGGAAACATTACCGAAATTCATGTTTCGTATGATGAAGATAGCCGAAGCGGAAGTGGAAGCGAAGCCAGTCAAAGAAAAGTCTCAGGAACCTTACACTGGGTGTCAATTGCTCACGCGATAGAAGTCGAAGTGCGTTTGTACGATCGTTTGTTCATTGATGAAGCACCAGACAGTCATAAAGAGAAGAATTTCTTAGAATTTATGAATCCTAATTCGTTGCAAATTAGCACTGGATTTGTAGAACCAAGTTTACAAACCGTTCAAGCGGGAGATAAATTTCAGTTCCAACGTTTGGGTTATTTCAACGTGGATAAGGATTCAACTGCTGAAAAGTTAGTTTTCAATAAAACCGTAGGTTTAAAAGATGCTTGGGAAGAAAAAGGCAAGAAAGAAGAAAATGTATTGATGAACACACAAAAAGAAATCAATAAATACGTTAAAGAAAAAGACGCTTCTGATGCCGCATTGATTTTACAGCCGATTATTGAAAATATTAAAACCATCGATAATTTCAGTTTAGTTAACCAAACGATTGTAAAAAATATCAAAAACGACAACAATTCGTTATTGTTTGCGAATTTAATTTTGGAACATTCAGACAAAGTCAATCCAGCCGACATTGATTCAGAAGCTTTATCAAAATTATATACCATGTCGTTAAAAAGTCAATTGGCTTTAGTTCGAATTGCTGCTTTACAAAATTTGATTCACGACACGATTCATTTAGAAAATTTTAAATCGACTTTGTTCGAAATAAAAGCAACTGAAAAAAATGAAACAGTTTTGTCTCTTTTGAACCAAATTTAAAAAAACTCGATTCATAGATTTTACAAATTAAAAACCCACTTTAGAGTGGGTTTTTGTTATTATAATTATTTCTTATTATTTTGTATTTTATTATTGATTTACCTAATTAAAAACAGCTTTAATAAATCGATTTTAAAGCGTTTTTTTCTTTTTTACAACCAAACACATCATTTTACAAAACAAAGCGTGTTTATAGCTTTTAAAAGCGTTTTATCTTATAAAAAAGCACTTTAACGAGTTCTTAACTCACAAAAGAATAAAATTGTTGTATCTTTAATGGTGTAATCCTTAAATAATGGAAATTATGTCAAATACTTCAGGAAATTCTTTGTTGGCACTTTTAACAGGTGCATTGGTTGGAGTTGGAATTGGAATTTTGTTCGCTCCAGATAAAGGAACAAAAACGAGAGAAAAAATCAAAGATGGTTTTCAAGATGCTAAAGATGATTTGAAACACAAACTAGATGAAGTTACAGAACAATTAAAAAGTAAGCTGACGCATTCAAAAGATAATTTAGAAGATTCGTTTGAAGATATGGTTTCTAATGTTAGTCATAAAACAGAAGATCTTATTTCTTTTTTAGAACAAAAGTTAGCGGAACTGAAAGAGCAAAATGCTAAGCTTCAAAAATAAGTTTCAACCCAAATAGTAAATCATGGCTTTTGAAGATATAAAAAATCAAACCGAACAAATTCAAGAACACGCAAAAGGCTATCTTGAAACCAATATGGAGTATTATAAACTCCGTGGTTTTAAAGTGTTGATGCAATCCACCACAATGATTGTTAAATTCCTTTTAATTGCGATTTGCTTGAGTATGGTGGTTTTGTTTGGGTCTATTGCCGCAGCATTTGCAATTGGCGTCTATTTAGACAATATTGTTTTGGGATTTTTGTCCGTTGGAGGGTTTTATTTAATCCTATCGTTATTGTTGTTTTTAGTAAAAGACAAGATTGTTGAAGGACCTATTTTAGAGAAATTTTCTACCATCTTTTTTAACGATTAATTATGGCTAAAAAATATTCATCTTACGATCAAATCAATGCCGATTTAGAAATGCTAAAATTGGAGAAAGAAATCCATTTGCAGCATATTTTGTTAAATATAGATAAAACCAAAGAATCGCTTCAGCCTGAAAATTTATTTCGGGAAGCTTTAGCATCTTTACAATTAAAGCTATCTAATTCTTATGGAATGATTTTGCAAATTGCTATTCCGTATATAATCAACTGGCTTATCAATAAAAAAAGAGGCGATTAAGCCTCTTTTATTTTTATCTCAAATCTTGAATTATAAACTAGTTATTGCTTTTTGAATTCGCTGAATGGTTTCTTGTTTTCCAATTAATTCAGCAATATCAAATAGGTGAGGCCCTTTTAAAGCGCCTACTAAACTCAAACGGAACGGCTGCATTACTTTTCCCATTCCAATTTCGTTTGTTGTCATCCAATCTTTTACAACGGTTTCAATATTTGCAGCAGTATAGTCTTGAATTCCTTCTAAAACCGTAATTAATTTTTGCATTAATCCAGGCGTTTCTTCTTTCCAGTTTTTGGATGCTTTTTCATCATACGAACTTGGCGCTTCAAAAAAGTAGTCACTCAATTCCCAAAATTCAGATACAAAATGCGTACGTTCTTTAATTAAAGAAACAATGGTAATCAATTTGTTTTCTTCAACAGTAATTCCTTTTTCGTTCAAAATAGGAGAGAAGGCTTTCGCCAAATCAGCGTCTGATTGTTGTATCAAATACTGGTGATTGAACCATTTGTTTTTTTCAGGATCAAATTTAGCCCCCGCTTTATGAACTCGGTTTAAATCGAAATTTTGAACTAATTCTTTTAATGAAAATAATTCTTTTTCGGTTCCGTCGTTCCATCCTAATAGCGCTAAAAAGTTAACTACAGCTTCTGGAAAAAATCCTTTTTCTCTGTAACCCGATGAAATCCCTTCTTCGGTTGTCCATTCCAATGGAAATACCGGGAATCCCATTTTATCGCCATCTCTTTTGGATAATTTTCCGTTTCCTATAGGTTTTAGAATCAAAGGTAAATGTGCAAATTCTGGTGCATCCCAACCAAAGGCGCGATACAACAAAACGTGTAACGGCATAGATGGCAACCATTCTTCACCACGAATTACATGTGACGTTTCCATCAAATGATCGTCTACAATATTCGCTAAATGGTAGGTTGGCATACCGTCACTTTTGAACAATACTTTATCGTCTAATAAATTGGTTTCAAATTTCACTTCTCCACGAATGATGTCTTGTAAATGCAAAGTTTCATTTACTGGAGTTTTAAAACGGATTACATACTCTTCTCCAGCAGCAATTCTTTGTTCAGTTACTTCTTTAGAAAGCACTAACGAAGTATCTAGTTTTTCTCTATTGTGATGATTGTAGATAAATGTTTTTCCCTGTTCTTCGTGTTGTTTTCTATGCGCGTCCAAAGCTTCAGCTGTATCAAAAGCATAATACGCATTTCCTGAATTAATCAATTGATCAACGTAGTTTTGGTACAAATGCTTTCTTTCGCTTTGACGGTAAGGACCAAATTTTTCATTTTTCCCTATCGTTTCATCAGGAGCAATTCCTAGCCATTCTAAGGCTTCCATAATATAAGCTTCGGCACCAGGAACAAAACGATTTTGGTCGGTATCTTCGATTCGTAAGAAGAAAGTTCCGTTATTTTTTTTGGCAAACAAATAATTAAATAAGGCGGTACGAACTCCACCGATATGTAAAGGTCCTGTTGGACTAGGTGCAAAACGCACACGAATTGGCTTTGACATGATAGCTGTTTTATCTTTTTTAATCTGTTGCAAATATAGCTTCAAAAATCGTGATATTTTGATTGATTTTTTAACAGTGGTGTATTCCTATAAATTGTTACTTTTATTGGTTAAAAATAAAGCAGACCCATTTGTCAACAGAAGGAGTAATATATCAAAAATTAGAAGCTTTCATTCGGAAGTTTTATATCAATGAACTGATTAAAGGAATCATCTTCTTTTTCGGTTTAGGATTGTTGTATTTTCTATTCACTTTGTCTGTTGAGTTTTTTCTTTGGCTACAGCCAATAGGACGAACATTTTTGTTTTGGTTGTTTATTTTAGTTGAATTGTTTTTACTAGTTCGGCTGATTTTCTTCCCGATTTTTAAGTTGGTCAAATTACAAAAAGGAATTGATTATACTCAAGCCGCATCGATTATTGGAAATCATTTCAATGAAGTAGAGGATAGGTTAACCAACTTTCTTCAGCTGACACAAAACAAATCACAATCGGAATTATTGTTGGCTTCAATCGAACAAAAATCAATTGAATTGCAACCCATTCCATTTAGCAATGCGGTAAATTTCAAGGCGAATAAAAAGTATTTACCTTGGGCTGTATTTCCAATATTTTTGATCATGATTTTTTACATTACAGGAAACGGCTCAGTTATTTTTCAAAGTTTTAATCGCGTAGTACATTTTAATACAGCATTTGCTCCACCAGCACCGTTTGAATTTAAAATTTTGAATTCATCTTTGGTTACCGAACAAAATAAAGATTTCATAATCCGTGTTCGAACCGAGGGAAAAGTAGTTCCGGAGAAAACCATGATTTTCTTCAATAACGAAAGTTATTATATGGAATCCGTTCGTCCAGGAGAGTTTGAATTTAAAATATCCCATCCTGATCAAAACATTAGATTTCATTTGGAGGCCAATGAATTGATTTCAAACGAATATGAGTTGCAAGTGGTTGCGGTTCCGTCTATATCAAATTTCGAGATGCAATTGCGTTTTCCTTCTTATTTGAACAGGAAACCCGAAACGATTCAAGGCACAGGAAACGCCAGTATTCCCGAAGGAACAAAAGTAACTTGGAAAATTACTACACAAGCTACTCAAAATATGAATTGGAAAACCGTTGGAAATTCACTTCTGTTTACCAAGAAAGAGAATCAATTTATTTTATCTAAAAGTATCTTTCAAAACACAGATTATCAAATCAGTAGCTCTAATTCGAATACAAAAAAGCAAGAAAAATTGAATTATCAGCTCGCAGTAGTCAAAGATCAGTTTCCTACCATACAAGTACGAACTGCGCCGGATAGTTTAAAGTTAGGAAACAGATATATCTTAGGCCAAATAGCAGATGATTATGGATTATCTCAATTGAAAATTGTGTATTATCCAAAAGACCAACCTACCGCTGCCAAACGTGGAACAATTGCTATTAAGAAAGCTGCGTTTGATCAGTTTGTGTTTTCGTTCCCAAGCAACTTGCCCGTTCAAAAAGGCGTTACTTACGACTATTATTTTGAAGTTTTTGATAACGATGCCATCCATCATTTTAAGCGAACTAAATCTACTGTTTTTTCTTCTCGTTTGGCAACTGAAGAAGAAAAGGAAGCACAATCCTTACAACAGCAAAATGAAAATAGCACAGGATTAGAAAAGTCCTTAAAGGCTCAAGAAAAGCAAATGTCTGCACTTGATCAATTGAAAAAACTAGGCAAGGAGAAAAACGAGTTGGAATACAAAGAACAACAACAAGTAGCCGATTTCTTAAAGCGTCAAAAAAGTCAAGAACAAATGATGCAGGAATTTGCTGAAAAGATGAAAGCCAATTTAGAGAACTTTAAATCAGAACAAAAAGACGAGCTAAAAGACAACTTAGTCAAGCGTCTTGACAAAGCCACTCAAGAGTCAGATAAAAACAAAAAATTGTTGGACGAACTTCAAAAGCTTAACGACAAAATAGGAGCGGAGGAGTTGCTTCAAAAATTAGACAACTATAAACAGCAAAGTAAAAATCAAACTAAGAATTTGGCTCAATTAGTTGAGTTGACAAAGAAGTTTTATGTAGAGAAAAAAGCCCAACAATTAGCCAATAAATTAGACCAACTTTCAGACCAACAAGAGCAATTAGCTAGTAAAGGAAAAGAAAACAATTCTAAAAAACAAGCAGATGTGAATGCCGCTTTTGATAAGATTCAAAATGAGTTGAAGGAGCTACAAAAAGACAATAAAGAACTAAAGTCACCTTTGGATTTACCAAACGAAGAAGCGAAAGAAAAAAGCATTGACGATGATTTAAAAAAGGCATTGGACGAATTGGAGAAAAACAACGCTCAAAAAGCACAACCCAAGCAAAAATCAGCGTCAAAAAAAATGAAGGAATTATCTCAAAAAATGCAAGAAAGCATGGAGTCCTCAGAAATGGAACAATTGAATGAAGATGTTAAAACCTTGCGTCAAATTACCGATAATCTTTTAGCCTTTTCTAATGGACAAGAGGATGTGATGAAGCAATTTAAATCGACCAGATCTGCTTCGCCTTCGTTTAACAAAAACATAAAAATTCAACAGAATTTGAAACAGCAATTTAAACATGTCGATGACAGTTTATTTGCGATGTCCTTGCGTAATCCAAAGATAGCAGAAGAGATTACTAAGCAAGTAGGTAATGTAGAATACAGTATTAATAGTGCTATTGAGACCCTAACCAATTCACAATTTTCCAAAGGAGTTTCCCACCAACAATATGCCGTATCTGAAGCTAACAAATTAGCCGACCGATTGAGCGATATGTTATTTAACATGCAAATGTCTTTGTCTGGAATGAGCGGTGGAAAACCAAAACCAGGGCAAGGCCAAGGTCAGGGAATGCAATTGCCAGACATCATCAAAAAGCAACAAGGTTTAGGTGAACAAATGAAGCAAGGAATGAAAGAGAATGGTCAAGATGGCATATCGGGTAACCCACAGAAGGAGAGTCAAAGCGGCGAAGACGGCGAAGGCAATGCTGAAGCTATTATGCAAATTTATAAAGAACAACGCAAGCTAAGAGAGGCATTAGAAAACGAATTAGAAAAGCAAGGTTTGGGTTCTAAAGGACAAGCTGCATTAGACCAAATGAAACAGCTAGAAAAACAATTGCTGAACAAAGGATTTAAGAACGAAACGATTCAAAAAGCTTCTAACATTCAACAAGAATTATTGAAATTAAAGACCGCTTCGCAGCAACAAGGGGAAGAAAACAAACGCGAATCGCAAACCAACAAAAAACAATTTTCTAATCAGGCGAATGCATTACCTAAGCCCTTGTTAGAATATTTAAACAGCATAGAGATATTAAATAGACAATCCTTACCTTTGCGCTCGAATTTTAACGAAAAGGTTCAAAATTATTTCAATATAAAATGATCGATTTTAATTACGAAACGGACTTTGCTTTAGAGAACGAAGAGGCAATTTCTTCTTGGCTTTCTCAAGTAATTGTTTCTGAAGACAAGAAAGAAGGGGAGATTAATTATATCTTTTGTGATGACGAATACCTTCTAAAAATTAATTTAGAATATTTAAATCACGATACGTTAACTGACATCATTAGCTTTGATTATTCTATGGGTAAAGAACTTAACGGAGATATTTTTGTGTCTATTGAAAGAGTTCAAGACAACGCAAATGATTTCAAGGTTTCGTTTGAAGAAGAGTTAAAAAGAGTGTTGGTTCATGGCGTTTTGCATTACTGCGGTTACAAGGATAAAACAGATGCAGACGAACAATTAATGCGCTCTAAAGAGGATGAAAAATTAGCTATGTTTCACGTGGAACAATAGTTATTTATTTTATGTTTGAAATTACAATGTTTCACGTGGAACATTAATCAATAAATCGGAATTCAATTCACAAATCCAATTCAAAAAGGATTAAATCAATAAGAAAATGTTTCTAAACGAGTATGATGTAATTGTTGTTGGCGCGGGTCACGCAGGTTGTGAAGCCGCTGCTGCCGCCGCTAATTTAGGGTCTACAACTTTGTTGGTAACCATGAGCTTGCAAAACATTGCGCAAATGTCCTGTAATCCCGCTATGGGCGGTATTGCAAAAGGACAGATTGTGCGTGAGATTGATGCGCTTGGAGGGTATTCCGGAATTGTTTCAGATAGAACCGCTATTCAGTTTAAAATGCTGAACAAGTCCAAAGGACCTGCTATGTGGTCGCCTCGTGTTCAAAGTGACAGAATGCGTTTTTCGGAAGAATGGAGAATGATGTTAGAAGCAACCCCTAACCTTGATTTTTATCAAGAAATGGTGAGTGGTTTGATTATCGAAAACGGAAAAATTAAAGGGATTCGAACAGCTCTTGGAATAGAAATCAAATCCAGATCAGTAGTCTTAACCAACGGTACTTTTTTAAACGGATTGATTCATATTGGAGAAAAACAATTTGGAGGAGGTAGAGCAGGAGAAAGCGCTTCTTATGGCATTACTGAGGATTTAGTAAAGGCAGGTTTTCAAGCTGGAAGAATGAAAACAGGAACGCCACCACGCGTGGATGGACGTTCTTTGGATTATTCTAAAATGAATGAAGAAAAGGGAGATGCTAAACCGGATAAATTTTCGTACTCGGATGTAACGGCTCCGTTAATACATCAAAGGTCGTGTCACATGACCTATACTTCGATAGACGTTCACGATATTTTAAGAGAAGGATTTGATCGTTCGCCTATGTTTAATGGTCGAATTAAAAGTTTAGGGCCAAGATATTGTCCGTCTATAGAAGATAAAATCAATCGTTTTGCAGATAAAGAAAGACACCAATTGTTTGTTGAACCTGAAGGATGGAAAACTTGCGAAGTATACGTAAATGGGTTCTCTACTTCATTGCCAGAAGACATACAATTTAAAGCATTAAGTTCGGTGGCGGGATTTGAAAAAGTGAAATTTTTACGTCCTGGTTATGCTATCGAATACGATTATTTTCCTCCAACACAGTTGAGACATACTTTAGAAACGAAGTTGGTTGAAGGCTTGTATTTTGCTGGACAAATTAATGGAACTACAGGGTACGAAGAAGCGGCCTCTCAAGGATTAATGGCAGGTATTAATGCGCATTTGAAAGTACATGAAAAAGCACCATTAATTTTAAAAAGAGACGAAGCCTATATTGGAGTTCTTATTGACGATTTAATCACAAAAGGAACTGAAGAACCATATAGAATGTTTACTTCTCGTGCCGAATATAGAACCTTATTGCGTCAAGATAATGCCGATTTTAGATTGACTCCTATGGCGTATGAAATTGGTTTGGCTTCTGAGGCACGTTTACGCCGTATGGAATTCAAATTAAAGGAATCCGAAAAAATGGTCAATTTCTTTAAAGAAACGAGTGTTTCTGTAGCCGAAACAAACCCAATTTTAGAAGCGAAAGCTACAGCGCCGATTACACAAGGTGATAAGATGTTCAAGATATTTTCTCGACCTCAAATCGACTTAGAGGACATGTTGCAATTTGAAAAAGTAGCTGCTTACATAGATGAAAATAATTTGGATCAAGAAATTATTGAGCAAGCCGAAATTCAAGTCAAGTATTCAGGTTATATAGAAAAAGAAAGAAACAACGCAGATAAACTGACGCGTTTGGAAGAAGTTAAAATCCCAGAAGATTTCGATTATAATAAAATCAAATCCATGTCGATAGAAGCGAAACAAAAGCTTAGTAAGATTAAACCAGCCACGATTGCGCAGGCTTCAAGAATTAGCGGTGTGTCGCCAAGCGATGTTTCAGTCTTGTTAATTTATATGGGAAGATAAAATGTTCCACGTGAAACCACTTTGTGAAGCCCTGGTTTTAAAAGGATGTAAACTAAAAGAATAAAATTTAAAATGGATATTTCAAACAAAAAGCATTTTCTTACCGTAACGGATTATTCTGTTTCTAAAGAAACTTTCGAATTATATCATGACGAAGAATTGGACATGTTGATTACGCATCCGCAACCTAGTTTGGATGTGTTGGGAAAGTATTACGAAAGCGCTGATTATATTTCGCACACCGACAGCAAACGTTCCTTGTTTGAAAAAGCCTATCACTTTGTAAAAGGCATTGCTTTAAAAAACAAACTGAATTTAATTAATTCGTTGCAACCAAACAAAGGAAAGATTTTAGACATTGGAGCAGGAACAGGAGAGTTTCTTTCGGTGGCTCAACAAGACGGTTGGCAAACTACTGGAGTAGAACCGAGTGACAAAGCAAAACAAATTGCCATTAATAAAGGCGTTTCTTTTGCGGCAACTATTGCTCAATTGGAAGACCATTCATTTGATGTGATTACAATGTGGCATGTTTTAGAACACGTTCCCGATTTGGATCGCCAAATAAAAGAATTGAAGCGTTTGTTGAAACCCTCAGGTTCTTTAATTATTGCAGTTCCTAATTTCAAATCTTTCGATGCACAGCATTACGGAAAATTTTGGGCAGCTTATGATGTGCCGATTCACTTTTGGCATTTCTCTAAAACAACCATCCAAAAATTATTTCAGAAAGAGCAAATGGAATTAGTAAAAATTCTACCAATGAAATTTGATTCGTTTTATGTGAGCTTGCTTTCTGAAAAATACAAAACAGGCAGAATGAATTTTATAAAAGCATTTTTTATCGGTTTATGGTCTAATATCAAAGGCAAGTCCGATTTAGAGTATTCTTCTCATATTTATATCTTAAAAAACTGGTAAAAATCATTTTAAGCGCGTTTAAGGCGCTTTTTTGATTTAGAATAAGGCTTTTGTTGTCTTTTTTTAGAACGTTTTTTAAAACGTTTAATATAAAGCTGGTTTTAATAGCTTTGATTTATAACTATTATAACGTTTATAATAAAAATTGATATAACAAATAATGTAGCATTTTTCGAAGTTTTTGTTGAGGCTATCTATTTTTTTATATTTTTGTCTCATACACATAAAATTTACAAATTCACAAAATGAAAAAAGTATTAGTAATTATTGCACTTTCAATTTCAGTTATTGCTTGTGACAAAAAATCAGAAGTTAAAGAAGTTAAAACAGCTTATGTAGACACTTCAAAATTAATGAGCGAATATACAGAGGCGAAAGACCTTGAAGCAAAATACAAAGCACAAGCGGAAGAAAAAGGAAGATTGTTAGAAGCTGAAATTAATCGTTTCAAACAAGAAGCGGGAAATTTTCAAGCACAAGCACAAGCGAATGGACAAGCTTGGGCACAACAAAAAGGTGCTGAATTACAAAAAAGAGAACAACAATTGAGTTATGCGCAACAACAATTGTCTCAACAATTACAACAAGAAAGCGGAAAAGAAATGGATTCTTTGGTTTCTGGTGTAAAAAAATTCATCAAATCGTATGGTAAAGAAAAAGGATACTCCTACATCTTTGGAACTGGAGACGTTGCTTCTGTTCTTTATGCCGAAGATCAATATGATATCACAAAAGATGTAATCAAAGCATTGAACGAAAAATACAAAGCAGGAGGAGCTAAAGAAGAAAAAGCACCAGCTAAAAAATAATTAAATTTATTGTCACAAAATGCCTTCATCTTGAACTAGATCGAAGGCATTTTTTTTACAGCAAATTCACTAAGGAATCTTTATTTTCAATATTTTAGCATTCTCAAATCTATACGCCCAATGCAAACTATTTCTGAAGCCGCCTCATACACATTACGATTTATCAATCAGACGCAGCGCTCTGTTTTTCTTACCGGAAAAGCCGGAACAGGAAAAACCACCTTGCTTCGCGAAATCATTGAAACTACACATAAAAATACGGTTGTTGTTGCGCCCACAGGAATTGCAGCCTTGAACGCGGGTGGGGTCACCATCCATTCGATGTTTCAACTGCCTTTTGGTGGATTTATTCCGGACAACTCGGCTCCCGATTTTTCTGAAAGCACCAAGTTTGAAACCAAAGCAACCTTGCGCAGACACTTCAAAATGAGCGGTTTGAAGAAATCGGTAATTCGAAATATGGAATTGTTGATCATTGACGAAGTGAGTATGCTCCGTGCAGATTTGCTAGACGCCATGGATTTTATGATGCAAACAGTACGTAAAAGAAACCAACCTTTTGGCGGAGTTCAGGTCTTGTTTATCGGCGATTTATTGCAATTGCCTCCCGTAATTCGAGACGACGAATGGCGCACTTTGAAAAACCATTACAAAGGAAAATTCTTTTTCCATTCGCATGTGGTACAACAAAATCCGCCGCTGTATATTGAGTTGGATAAAATCTTCCGTCAAACGGACGATGCGTTTATTTCGGTTTTGAACAACCTGCGTAACAACCAAATTTCAAAAGACGATATTGCCGCCTTAAATCAATACGTTCAGCCTAATTTTGATTTGAAAGCCAATAAAGGCTATATCACTTTAACGACTCATAATGCCAAAGCGGACACCATGAATACCGATGCTTTGGAAGCCTTAGAAGGAAAAGAATGGAAGTATTCACCCGAAATAACAGGGGATTTTCCAGATAAAATTTATCCATTAGATGAAGTTTTGCGTTTGAAAGAAGGCGCGCAAATTATGTTTGTTAAAAATGATTTGTCTTTTGACAAAAAATACTTCAACGGAAAAATGGGGGTAATCCAATCGCTTTCTGCCAAAGAAATCATGGTACATTTTCCTGAAGAAAATAAAACCATAGAAGTTGAAAAATACGAATGGCAAAATATTCGTTACAAAGTAAACGAAACCACCAAAGAAATCGAGGAAGAGGTTTTGGGCACGTTTGTGCATTATCCGATTAAGTTAGCTTGGGCAATTACCGTTCATAAAAGCCAAGGGTTGACGTTTGACAAAGCAGCGCTGGATGTATCGCAAGTTTTTCTACCTGGACAAGCCTATGTTGCCTTGTCGCGTTTGCGCTCGTTAAACGGGCTTATTTTGCTTTCTCCGTTGCAAATGAATGGTATTTCAAACGATCAGGACGTGATGGACTATTCGTTGAACAAAGCTTCGGAAACGCATTTGGAAAACGCCTTGCATTTTGAAACTAAAAATTTCATTCATCAGTATTTGGTTCAAACCTTTGATTGGGCTGATTTAGCTCAAGAATGGCGCAACCATCAGTTTAGTTATAACGAAAAATCGGAGGTGTCGTCCAAAGCCAAATATTCGTATTGGGCCAAAGAACAAACCGAACGAATTGAGAAAGTAGTAGATCCAGCAAAGAAATTTGTTCAGCAACTGAATGTGCTTTTTAGCCAAGAAACCGTCGATTTGAATCATGTTTCAGATCGAATGCAAGCCGCGTATACCTACTTTTTTAATCCAATGGACGAGTTGGTTTTTGAGATTTTGTGGAAACTAGAAGAAGTTAAGCGACTTAAAAAAGCCAAGGCGTATTTTGACGAATTGGTGCTTTTAGAAGAGTTTCAAACCAAAGCGGTGCTCCGCTTGATGAAAGCCAAACTCTTAATAGAAACCGTTGTGGCAGGAGAAACCATTTCAAAAGAAAAACTGACTTCGCCAGATATAAAATTGTATGTCAGCCGAAAAGTAGCTGCGATTCAGGCGACATTCAAAAAAGTAAATGCCAACTTAATTAATGATGATTTAGACGAAGAACGCTATCTTCCTAAAAAGAAAACCAAATCAACAGATAAGAAAACTACGGTGGAAGAAACTTACGATTTGTGGAAACAAAACAATTCGATTGCTGAAATTGCTTCTATTAGGGTGTTGACCAAACAAACGATTTACGGCCATTTCGTCAAATTAATTCAATCGGAAAAAGTAGCTATTGAAGACATTATTCCTTCGGATAAATTAGACCATCTTGCAGCGGCTTTTAAAGGCTACAAAGAAGAATCTTTGAATCCTTTAATGGAAAAACACAGCAATCAATTCAGCTGGGAAGAAGCGCGAATGTTTAAGGCGAGTTTGAATATAAAGTAAATAAAAAAACCGCCTCTAAAGGCGGTTTTTATTTTATAATGATTCAATTAAAATCCATGCTTGAGGATTTTCTTTGGCTCTGATTTCGTTTTTCAATTTTTCCGCTTCAGTGTAGGTTGTAAAGCTTCCGTAAAGCACCGGATACAATCCGTGTTTGTTGCGCTCAATTCGTTTTGCTTTATACCCTTTTTCACTTAAATCTTCAAAAACACGTTGGGCGTTTGCCTCGTCTCTAAACGCTCCTGCCATAATGTGGTACGGCAACTTTCCTTCTTTAACAGTAAGAGTTACAGCAGGAATTGGGCTTTCGATAAAGAAAGTAGCTTCTTGTATTTTGTTTTGAACTTGTCTTTGAACCGCTGTTTCAACTATGATTTTTTGTGTTTCTATTTCGTTTTGGTAAATAGGATAACCAACAGTAGCAGTTAATCCCAATCCTAAAACAAAAATAGCAGCATATTTCAAGAAAGTATACTTGTTTTTGTGTTCTGGAACCAATTGAATTGTTTCTGTTTCCTCTAATGCTTCCAATTGTTGTTCAAAGATTTCTCTTTTTACCATTGGAGAAACAAAAGGACTTAAACCAAAAGAACTACTTAAGTAATTGGTTTGATCGTAAGGCGTAAAAATTAAATTTCTATCAGCGTTTAAACAAAAATCACCTACGTTTTTAATTGAGAAAACACCCGTTTCTTGCAAGGTCTTTTTCCAATTGAACACTTCGTATTGAATGGCGCTTACCGCATATTCGTAAGAAGTTTTCTCTGTCTGTGCAATATGATTGGCCAATAACCCATCGTTGTTTTTTAAATAGGCATTGAAAGAAATTAGTTTTTTTGGAGGAAAAAACGAGTTGGAACTTTCCACTAATTGAGCGGATTGGATTTCGGTTAAAAAAGCACCAAAACCTGGCACGGTTACACATTGGTAACGGTACAAAAGTTGCGCGATGTAGTTTTCGATTTTCATAGTAACAAAGTTAGGCAACGAAAATAGTTATCAAAATTTTATTCACAATTTTTATTAACAATTGAAATTATTTTTACACTTATTTCTTTCTCAAGCAGTTAATAACTGTTGGTTAAAATTAAAAAGACTGAAAATGAAGTAATCGTATTAATTTTTTAGAAGAAAAGAAACGCATTTCAGACTTTATGCCTATTTTTAGGTTCCAAATTTGCCCCCAAATGAATGACCAAGAATTATTTTACTTGCTAGCCTTACAACGCGTCGAGGGCGTTGGCGATATTATAGCCAAAAAATTACTAGCGCATTTTGGCCATGCTGAAGCCGTTTTTAAAGCGAAATCTTCGCAATTAGCCTCCATTGACGGAATAGGCAACGTATTGTTGCAAAACTTCAAAGACCAATCGGTTTTTTCGAAAGCAGAAAGCGAATTACAATTCATTACTACTAATCAAATCACAGCAACTTCTTTCCAAGATGCCAATTATCCAGAACGATTGAAACATTGCTTTGATAGTCCGCTGGTGCTATTTAGTTCAGGCACCATTGATTTGAAAAATAGAAAAACGATAAGTATTGTTGGTACGCGTCAAATCACGTCGTATGGAATCGAATTTTGTAGAAAATTTATTGAAGATTTGGCGCCTTTGAATCCGGTTATAGTGAGCGGCTTTGCTTATGGCGTAGACATTGTCGCACATCAATTGGCGATGGAAAACAACCTCCAAACTATTGGTGTCGTAGCGCATGGATTGAACCAAATTTACCCCAAAGTGCACAAAAAATATGTCGCCAAAATGGAAGAAAATGGCGGTTTTATGACTGAGTTTTGGAGTTCTTCCAATCCGGATAAAGAGAATTTTGTGCGAAGAAATAGGATTGTAGCAGGCATGACCGAGGCGACAATTGTAATCGAATCGGCAGAGCGGGGAGGGAGTTTAATCACAGCCAATATGGCTAATGATTACAATCGAGACGTGTTTGCGGTTCCAGGACGAGTGACGGATAAGTACAGCCAAGGATGCAATACGCTGATTAAAACGCAAAAAGCCAATGTGGTAACTAGTGCCGCCGACTTGATTTATATGTTGAATTGGGATATAGAAAAAGCAGTGAAACCCGTTCAAAAGCAGTTGTTTGTTGCCTTGGATAATGACGAACAAAAAATCTATGATTACTTGCTTCAATCAGGAAAAGAACTATTGGACATCATAGCTCTAGAATGTGATTTTCCTATTTATAAAATCTCGGGTATCTTGTTGAATATGGAACTGAAAGGTGTGATTAGACCTTTGCCTGGAAAATTGTTTGAGGCAATATGAGGTACGATTTACGATATTAGATATACGATTTCTAACGGAGGTTCAAGAAATTTGAGAAATCAAAAAACTGTAATTTCTTATGGGTTAAATAACTTAGTGAATTCGTGGTAAAAATTAATTTTCGAAACCTAGTTTTGCTCTCACTTTTGCTAAAACACCATTCGCTACACCGCTAGCTTTTTGAGCACCTTTTCGAAGTAATTCATCTACTTCGGTTAAGTTGTTCATGTAATAATTGTATCGTTCACGTTCTGTTTTAAACTTTTCCACAATCAATTCAAACAAAGCTTGCTTGGCATGACCGTAACCGTAGTTTCCGCCTAAATAATTGGCTTTCATGGTTTCGATTTCAACTTCAGAAGCCAAGAGTTTGTATATAGCAAAGGCGTTGCAAGTCTCTGGATTTTTAGGATCTTCCAGCGGAGTACTGTCTGTTTCTATACCCATGATTTGCTTGCGTAACGCTTTGTCATCTAAGAAAATATTGATCACATTATTCGCCGATTTACTCATTTTTCCTCCGTTAGTTCCTGGAATTAGCATACTGTCTTCTTGAATTTTGGCTTCTGGTATAACAAAGGTTTCCCCCATTTGGTGGTTGAAACGAGAAGCGACATCTCGGGTAATTTCAAGGTGTTGCAATTGGTCTTTTCCAACAGGAACAAACTCAGCATCATATAACAAAATATCGGCAGCCATTAACATAGGATACGAAAACAATCCCGCGTTCACATCGTCCAAACGATCGGACTTATCTTTGAAAGAGTGTGCCAAAGTCAAACGTTGGAACGGAAAAAAACAACTCAAATACCAAGACAATTCGGCGGTTTGAGGCACATCAGATTGACGGTAAAAAACCACTTTGTCCACATTTAGTCCACAAGCTAACCAAGCAGCTGCTGTACTATAGGTATTAGCGCGTAAGGTTTCGCCATTTTTTATTTGGGTAACCGAATGCAAATCAGCAATGAAAAGAAACGATTCGTTTGCTGGATTATTAGACAATTCAATTGCAGGAATGATTGCACCTAATAAGTTTCCTAAATGGGGAGTTCCTGTACTTTGTACTCCTGTAAGTATTTTTGCCATGGTTGTTTTTTCTTGTGCGCAAATTTCGCAAAGTTTGCGGCATTTTCACACGCTTTTTGTACTTTTTTTAAATTAATGAAAATTTATGGAAACCTGATTTACTCGAAAACACCCACTGTTTGGATTTTTAATGTATAAAAAAAGGCCTAATTGCTTAGACCTTTTAGATTGTAGTGCGAATGAATTATTTCGCTACATAAATATTGTTTTCGGCTTTAACATCCGCCATTAAACCGCTTGGGTCAAGGGTGATTTTTTTGATGCTTGCTTTTGGTTTCGCAATGCTAAATTCAAAAGTAGGATACGCCCACGCCCAGTCGTTTAAAACCGTTCTTTTAATAGTAGGAGTTGGGTTTTCTTTTTCAAAACTCATCATACGCAACGGGATATAAAAACTTTCAGAGGTTCCGTCAGTATATTCAACTAACACGTCCATTGGCATTGGCATTCTGCCTATTCGCTCCAAGGTTACTGTGGTTGCATCTGCATTGTCTTTTACGTCTTTAATACTGTAATCGATCGTATTAGTTGTTGCTGACCAATCCATCAAATACCAATCTAAATTTGCACCCGTAACACGCTCTGCTGAACGTTTTACGTCGTTAGGCGTAGGGTGTTTGAATTTGAAATCAGCATAGTATTTTTTCAAAGTTTTTAGCAAATTTTCTTTCCCAATCAAATACATCAATTGTGTTAAGAACAATTCGCCTTTGCTGTACGAAGTGATGCTGTACACGCGGTTTTCGTCAAAACGATCGGCGTGGGTACTTTGTGGTAATTCTTTTCCGGAATTGGCCATCCAAAAATAGCCTTTATAAGCCCCAGTAAATGGATTTTCTACTTTTTTATCAGCAATTTCGTTTAAGCCGTAATCTTCTAAGAAAGAAGTAAATCCTTCGTCCATCCAGCCGTGTTTCGATTCGTTAGAGGCTAAAACGTGTTGGAACCAAGAATGCGCCATTTCGTGAGCCGTAACGCCTAGTAAACCATCCCAATCTCCTTGTCCTAAAATCAACGTACACATGGCATATTCCATTCCGCCATCGCCACCTTGAATCACAGAATATTGTTTGTACGGATAATTTCCAACAGTTTTGTTGTACACCTCCATCAACTGCACTGTTTTTGGCTGAAGATTTTTCCAGTTTTGAATGTACTTTGGATTGTTTTTGTATAAGAAGTGAATGTCTACATTATTAGGTCCTTTTGCCACATCGTGAATGTATTCTTTGTCGGCTGCCCAAGTAAAATCATGCACCATTGGCGCAATAAAATGCCAAGTAAGCGTTTTGTTTTTCTTTGGATGAACCACTGTAACTCCCGCGTCTTGGTAACCGTGACCAATTTCGTTTTTGTTTTGCAAATAGCCAGAACCACCTAAAATATAGTTGGAATCGATGCTTATTTTTACATCAAAATTTCCCCAAACACCGTGAAATTCTCTTGCAATGTATGGATCGGCGTGCCAACCCTCAAAATCAAATTCAGCTAATTTTGGGTACCATTGCGCCATGGATAATTCTACTCCTTCGGCATTATTTCTTCCAGAACGACGAATTTGAACCGGCACTTGACCGTCAAAATCCAAGCTGAAAGTGGTTTTAGCATTTGGTAAAATAGGCTTTGCCAAAGTCACTTCCAATACGGTTCCTATTTCTTTTGCTAAAGCAGTTTGTCCGTCTTGTTTGAAATTAGAAACGTGTAAAAACCCAATTTCATTTGGTTTTAAACTTTTGATTCGGCTTTCTTTTACTTCCGTTTCTCCCACTTTTATTTTGTGAACCATTCTTCCGTCTGGATCTTTGATGCTTTGGATTCTGGCGTCCATTTCGCTTCCCGGCTGAAAAGCGTTGTTGAATAAATGGTAATACACTTTTCGTAAGGTATCTGGCGAATTGTTAGTGTATACCAATTCTTGTTTTCCTTTGTACTGATAAGATTTCACGTCCATTTTCACGTCCATTTTGTAGTCAACGTGTTGTTGCCAATAGGAAGTGTTTTGTGCTATTCCAGCTATTCCAAAAGAAAAAGCAGCGATTAAAAAGAGGTTCTTCATGGTTTAAAATAAAAAAGGAAGGGCTTTTGCCCTTCCAAGTTAGTGTTCTTTTTCGATTATTTTTTTGACATTTTTTCAGCCATTTGTAAAGCATTATACGCATTTACAATTTTTCCTGATTTAGAAAGTGCAGAAAATGGACGAGTATCTGCTGGTTTTCCGCCTACAATCACATTGTTGTCTAGCGCCACTCCTGAATCCATTAAAATGTGTTTCACTTGTTTTGCAGTTAATTTAGGATAGTGAGAACGAATCAAAGCGGCTACACCTGCAACATTTGGCGATGCCATTGAGGTTCCTTGTAAAAAACTGTAGGTATTGTTTGGAGTGGTAGCGTAAATTTTAACCCCTGGAGCAAAAACGTCTACATTTATTTTTCCAATGTTAGAAAAACGAGCTACTACTTTTTCTCCGGTTTCAAAATTCAATGCGCCAACTGTGATTAGGTTGTCAGCAAATTCAGTTATTTTGTCGTCTGAATCGTTAGGGAAATTATCATTGTAATCAATGTCTTTAGCATCATTCCCGGCAGCGTGAACAATTAAAACGTCTTTCTTTTCAGCATATTTTATTGCATCGTATACCCATTGTTTTTGTGGAGAAAAAGCTTTTCCAAAACTTCCGTTGATTACTTTAGCTCCATTGTCTACTGCATAGCGAATTCCCAATGCAATGTCTTTATCATATTCGTCTCCATCAGGCACTGCACGCACAGTCAAAATTTGCACGTTATTAGCAATTCCGTCTCCACCCATGTTGTTGTTTCTTCCTTGCGCCACAATTCCAGCAACGTGAGTTCCGTGACGTGCTTCTTCTTTGTCTGGCCCAATCACATTGTTATTCCCGTATTTGGCATTGGTAACATCATTTGGATTATCTCCCAAAACTTTTCTGTAATTGGTTTTAAGATTGTCTCCGTTTAACAAAGCTAAGAAACCATCTAATTGTTTTTGAACCGCATCTTTCAATTCTGACATTGACATTTTGTAAGAAAGAATACGTTGCATGTCTGATTTGCTTTTTAGAATAGCGGCATCTTCCGAAGTTATTGCGTTAACTTCTTCAATGGTATAGGTTGTTTTTCCTAATACTTTACTAATTGTAGCTTGACTTTCAGCAAGAGTAACTAGCATTTGCTCTAAACGTGTTTTACCTTGAGCAGCTTCCGCCACTTTTTTGTCATTCATGGCTTTGGCAGCCAAATACGTTTTTTCGTCAACCAATGATTTGTCTTTGATGATACGTTCGTATTCGACATTTTCTTTAGTAATATCTCCTAAAAAATTCCATCCGTGAATATCATCAATGTATCCGTTTTTGTCATCGTCAATTCCGTTTCCAGGAATCTCTTTTTTATTGGTCCAAACCACTGATTTTAAATCGTCGTGTTCAATATCCACACCCGAATCTACAATTCCAACAATAACTGGAACTCCTTTTTTGCCTTGCAATAATTCAGCATAAGCTTTGTCTACGCTCATTCCAGGGATAGTGTCTTTGGCTAAATCCAAATGACTCCATCGGTTCATTTCGACTTCTGTAAGTTTTGCTTTTTTAGTAACAGTTTGCGCATTTGCCGTAAACGACAAACCGGCCATCACAACAAGTGATAAAAGGGATAAGTTTATTTTTTTCATCGGGTTAGTTTTTAATGATTATTCAAAAATACTTTTATTTTGGTAAATGAATCGCAACGATTAACTTTATTTTAATATTTCGTCTGCAGAAAACACATCTTTTAAACGAACGCCTCTTTCGGTTTTTTCTACCGTGATAATTTCGTTGTGTGCGTCGTGTTCCAAGAATAAATAATAATTATTTTCTGCGGCAGCGTTCATAAATTTTGTTTTTTCGGGCATGGTTAATAACGGACGCGTATCATATCCCATCACATAAGGTACAGGAATGTGTCCGGCTGTTGCCAATAAATCAGCACAAAAAACGATGGTTTTGTCTTGGTATTGAATGTGTGGAATCATTTGCTTTTCGGTATGCCCATCCACAAATAAAATTCCAAAACCCAATTCGGATTTCACCAAAAAGTCGTCTTCGGGTCTTTGAATAAAACGCAGTTGTCCGCTTTCTTGCATAGGAATAATATTCTCTTTTAAGAAAGATGCTTTTTCTCTCACATTGGGTTCTGTCGCCCATTGCCAATGGTTTTCGTTGCTCCAAAAAGTGGCGTTTTTAAAGGCTGGTTCGTAACCCGTGCGGTCTTTGTTCCATTGAATGCTTCCTCCGCAATGATCAAAATGCAAATGGGTCATAAATACATCAGTAATATCGTCACGCTGAAAACCGTATTTCGCCAAGGATTTGTCTATCGAATGGCTTCCCCAAAGGGAATAATAGCCAAAAAACTTATCCGATTGTTTGTCGCCCATTCCAGTATCAATCAAAATCAACCGATTTCCATCTTCAATCAACAAACAACGCGCTGCAATATCAATCAAATTGTTATCGTCGGCAGGATTGGTTTTGTTCCAAATAGTTTTTGGCACTACGCCAAACATAGCGCCGCCATCAAGTTTAAAATTTCCGGTTTCTATAGGGTATAGTTTCATCGTTTTTCAATTAAAATCTTTGCAAATTACTAAATTGTTTGTTTCTAATTCTTGAAATCAATTTTTTCTATGCATACATTAGTTATAAAAATCTTATTGCGTATGGCAATTCCTTGAAAAGGTATTATATTTGTCGTTTATTTAGAAAAAATAAAAATAACAACATTCAGCACATGATAAAAGTTTCAGATACTGCCAGAAAAAAGATCATCGATATGATGCAAGAAGACGGTTTTGATGCTACCCAAGATTACGTTCGTGTGGGCGTTAAAAGTGGTGGTTGTTCGGGCTTGTCTTATGAATTGAAATTCGATAAAGAACTAACAGAAAACGACAAAGTTTTTGAAGATAATAATGTGAGAATCGCAGTGGAGAAAAAATCATTTTTGTATTTAGCAGGAACGATTTTAGAATTTTCAGGCGGTTTAAACGGAAAAGGGTTTGTATTCAACAATCCTAACGCAAGTAGAACTTGTGGATGCGGGGAATCTTTTTCTTTATAAAACCATTCAATGGTTCCAACCCTTAGGGGTCAAACGATAAAAATTATGAGTAAATATACTGAAGACGATTTAAAAATCGAACTCGAAAACAAGGAGTACGAGTACGGATTTTACACTGAACTCGATTCGGAGACCTTTCCGATTGGTCTAAATGAAGACATTGTACGTGCTATTTCTAAGAAAAAAGAAGAGCCACAATGGATGACCGATTGGCGTATTGAGGCATTTCGTGCTTGGGAGCAAATGGTAGAGCCAGAATGGGCAAATGTCCATTATGAAAAACCCGATTTTCAAGCCATTTCGTATTATTCGGCACCTAAAAAAGCCGATCCTAACAAAACGCTAGACGATGTAGATCCAGAATTGTTGGCGATGTACAAAAAGTTAGGAATTTCTGTCGACGAACAAAAAATGATGAACAATGTAGCAATGGATATTGTAGTCGATTCTGTTTCGGTAGCGACTACTTTCAAGAAAACATTGGCCGAAAAAGGCATCATTTTTATGAGTATTTCGGAAGCGATTCGCGAATATCCTGAATTGGTTCAAAAATATTTAGGAACAATAGTTCCTCAAAAAGACAATTATTATGCTGCTTTAAATTCAGCAGTATTTTCAGACGGATCGTTCTGTTATATTCCAAAAGGAGTGCGTTGTCCAATGGAATTATCAACGTATTTCCGAATCAATCAAGCGGGAACAGGACAATTTGAGCGCACGCTTTTAATTGCCGACGAAGGTAGTTATGTAAGTTATTTGGAAGGATGTACAGCACCAAGTCGTGACGAAAACCAACTGCACGCAGCTGTGGTGGAATTAATTGCGATGGAAGATGCTGAAATCAAATATTCAACCGTTCAAAACTGGTACCCTGGAAACAAAGAAGGAAAAGGTGGGGTTTATAATTTTGTAACCAAAAGAGGTTTGTGCGAGAAAAACGCTAAAATTTCTTGGACTCAAGTTGAAACTGGTTCTGCCGTAACTTGGAAATATCCTTCGGTAGTTTTGAAAGGAGATAATTCGGTGGGTGAATTTTATTCGATTGCTGTAACCAATAATTTCCAACAAGCGGATACAGGAACGAAAATGATTCACTTGGGTAAAAACACCAAATCGACTATTATTTCGAAAGGAATTTCGGCTGGAAAATCACAAAATAGTTACCGAGGATTAGTTCAAATTAGCCCAAGAGCCGATAACGCGCGTAACTTTTCTCAATGCGACTCATTGTTGATGGGAAATAGTTGTGGAGCACATACGTTTCCATACATCGAAAGTAAAAACCCATCTGCTAAAATAGAACACGAAGCCACAACGAGTAAAATCGGCGAAGACCAAGTGTTTTATTGCAACCAACGAGGCATCCCAACCGAGAAAGCTATTGCCTTAATCGTAAACGGATTTAGCAAAGATGTCTTGAACAAGTTGCCAATGGAATTTGCTGTTGAAGCACAAAAATTACTAGAAATTTCGCTTGAAGGAAGCGTAGGTTAATCTTAATAAATCGTAACACCCAAAAGGGTTTAAAATAAAGAATAAAATGTTAAAAATTAGCAATTTACACGCTTCAATTGGCGATAAAGAAATATTAAAAGGAATCAACCTTGAAGTAAAAGCAGGAGAAGTTCATGCCATAATGGGGCCAAACGGTGCTGGAAAATCGACGCTATCTTCTATCATTGCTGGAAACGAAAACTACGAAGTTACCGAAGGAGAAATCTTTTTGGACGGTCAAGATTTATCGGACTTAGCTCCTGAAGAAAGAGCACACAAAGGGGTGTTTTTGTCTTTCCAATATCCAGTAGAGATTCCGGGAGTTTCGGTGACTAATTTCATCAAAACAGCCATTAACGAAAAACGCAAAGCCAACGGACAAGAGGAAATGCCAGCTAACGAAATGCTGAAATTGATCCGTGAAAAATCAGAATTGTTAGAAATGGACAGAAAGTTCTTGTCACGTTCTTTAAACGAAGGTTTTTCGGGTGGAGAAAAGAAACGTAACGAGATTTTTCAAATGGCGATGTTAGAACCTAAAATTGCTATTTTGGACGAAACTGACTCTGGCTTGGATATCGATGCGTTACGAATTGTAGCCAACGGTGTAAATAAATTAAAAAACGATAACAATGCAGTTTTAGTGATTACACACTACCAACGATTGTTAGACTATATTGTTCCTGACTTTGTTCACGTTTTGATGGACGGAAAAATCGTAAAATCTGGCACTGCAGCTTTGGCTTTGGAACTAGAAGAAAAAGGATACGACTGGATTAAGGAAGAGTTGGTTTAAAATGTTCTCCGTTTTCTGTTTTCTGTTTTTTGAACGGACAACTAACAACGGACAACCGATAACTTTAAAAAATGGAATTAAAAGAAAAATTACTATCGTCTTTTATGGCTTTTGAAGCGAGTGTGGATGTTCAAACTGAACTTCATGACCTTCGCACTTTGGCTATAAAAAACTTTGAAAATAAAGGTTTCCCAACTAAGAAAGACGAAGCTTGGAAATACACTTCATTGAATGCAATTCTGAAAAATGATTTTACTGTATTCCCAAAAAACGAAACTACAATTGAGTTCAAGGATGTAAAGAAATACTTTTTGCACGAAATTGACACCTACAAAGTGGTGTTTATTGACGGAGTTTTTGCGTCTAATTTGTCTTCAACAACTCACGACGGAATTGATGTTTGTTTGATGTCTTCGGCATTGACCAAACCCAAATACAAAATGGTAATTGATACCTATTTTAACCAAATTGCCAGTAAGGATGAAAGTTTAACCTCTTTGAATACGGCTTTCGCCAATGAAGGAGCATACATCAACATCCCAAAAAGTAAAGTGGCTGATAAACCGATTGAGATTATGTATTTCTCTACCGGATCAGAAGCAGCGCTTTTGGTGCAGCCTAGAAACTTGGTTATTGTTGGAGAAAATTCGCATGTGCAAATTATCGAAAGACACCAATGCTTGAATGAAAATGCGGTTTTGACAAATTCGGTTACCGAGATTTATGCTCAAAAACGCGCCATTGTAGATTACTATAAAATCCAAAATGACGAGTTAGAAGCGAATCTGATTGACAATACCTACGTGTCCCAAAAACAAGAAAGTCACGTTTCTGTTCAAACCTTCTCTTTTGGAGGAAATTTGACTCGAAACAACTTGAATTTTTATCATTTTGGCGAACGTTTGACGAGTACTTTGAACGGAATTACGATTATTGGTGATAAGCAACACGTGGATCATTATACTTTGGTTCATCACGCGGCTCCAAATTGTGAAAGTTTCCAAGATTACAAAGGTATTTTTTCTGATCGTTCGACAGGTGTTTTCAACGGAAAAGTGTATGTAGAAAAAGAAGCGCAAAAAACCAATGCTTTCCAAAAAAGCAACAATATTTTGTTAAGCGATAAAGCCACTATCAATGCCAAACCGCAATTGGAGATTTTTGCAGATGATGTAAAATGTTCTCACGGATGTACGGTAGGGCAATTGGACGAAACGGCTTTGTTCTACATGCAACAACGAGGTATTCCTAAGAAAGAAGCCAAAGCCTTATTGATGTATGCGTTTTCGAATGCTGTCATCGAAAGCATCAAAATTCCTGAATTAAAGAAACGAATCACAGCAATTATTGCTAATAAATTGGGCGTGAAATTAGGGTTCGATTTGTAGAAAATGATTAATTAAAGAATATAAAAAGAGCGCAAGGTTTTGATACTTTGCGCTCTTTTGCTTTTATTTTTTGATACTGCGTATTATTCCGCCTAGCAATCCATTAAAATTAAATTCAGGGTCTTCTTTGAGTCCCATTCGAACGATTACTAAGTCGTGACTTGGGAAAATGGCGACCATTTGCCCTTGAAAACCACTGGCGAAATACAAATCCTTTGGCGCAACAGGAAAACGACCGCTAGCATTGAGCCAAAATTGACCTCCGTATTGCCCGTTTGAAGTGTTCGTAGGTGTGGCAACATATTTTGCCCAACTCGGCTTAAAAACCTGTTCTCCGTTCCAATTTCCTTGGTGCAAATACAATAATCCAAACTTCGCCCAATCGCGCGTGGTTGCCCATCCGTAAGACGAACCCACATAATTGCCTGCCATATCGGTTTCCACCAACATTGAGTGCATCCCAATTTTATCAATCAAAGCCGAGTACCAAAAATTCAAGTATTCTTGGTGGGTTTTGAATTGTTTTCTCAAAATTCCCGAAAGTAAATTGGTAGTTCCTGACGAATAGTTCCAATGCGTATTGGGCTGAAAAGCCAAGGGTTTTTCTAGTTGAGAACGCGTCATGTCTTCGGCTTGAAAAAGCATTTTAGTCACATCGGATATAGTACCATAATTTTCTTCCCATTCTAAACCAGAGTTCATGTGCAATAAATCGTTAGTCGTGATTTTTTTGCGCTCGTCATTGGCCCATTCCGGAATAGGAGCGGGTTGGAAAATATTAAACCCCTTTTGTTTTTCAAGAATTCCAAATAAGGTTGCGGTAATACTTTTGGTCATGGACCAACCTAATATTTTACTGTTCTTTGTAAATCCTGTATCGTATTTCTCCGCAATAATTTTGTCTTTATAAATTACAATTACCGAACGGGTGCGTTTGTTTTTCTGCCCTTTTTTGTCAAAAGCGTTGTCCACGGTTCGGTTCAATTGATCGTAATCAATGTTAGAAAACACGGTGTCTTTTTGCTCTGCATCTCCAAGAGGATACACTAAGCCGGCTTTTGATCTGTCTCTTTTCGGCACCAAATACGGTTTTGAAGTATCAAATTCATCGTTGATTAAAGTAGCGCCCAATCCCTCGCGGTAAATGGCTTTGCGTTCTTTTAAACCTTTGACAGAAGCGGTGGCAAATTGACCCGCTTCATCAATTGTATTTTGTGCTAAATCGATGAGGTTGATGTCGTTGTCGCCTTTTTCAATTAGTTCTTGTGAACGATGGTCGATAAAATGACCCGACGCAATGCTTTTGGCTGAGAAACCCGAGATTAAATCTAATTTGGGATAGGTGGTAAACCCAAAATACAACAGCCCAATAACTGCTGCAATACCAATCAATTGGAGTAATTTTTTCATTTGGAATAGTTTGAAATTGATGCAATGTAAAGAAAAATTGGGAAATAATTTCAACTGAAAAAACAGGGATGTATTCTAGCCCCGATGGGAGCGGCATCCTTTTTGGGCTTTTACCCAAAAAGATATTGCGTACAGCGGGACAAAACGCCTTAGAAACCCAAAAAAACGGCTCCTAAAAACAAGCAAAATAATTTTGAAAAATCCATTGCAATTTTAGTACTTTTGTATTTAGAAAAATTCTAAATAAATGTTTGACATTCAAAAAATAAGAGCTGATTTTCCGATACTTTCTCGACAAGTGAATGGGAAACCTTTGGTGTATTTTGACAACGGAGCGACTTCGCAAAAACCACAAGTGGTGATTGATGCGATTGCAACGTATTATCAAGAAATCAACGCGAATATTCATCGTGGTGTGCATACGTTAAGTCAGTTAGCTACGGATGCCTACGAAGCGTCTCGAGCTAAAATCCAAAACCATATTAATGCCCAATTTGCTCACGAAGTACTTTTTACTTCAGGGACTACGCATGGTGTGAATTTGGTGGCCAATGGATTTGCCTCGATTTTGAAAGCAGGTGATGAGGTTTTGGTTTCGGCTTTGGAGCACCACAGTAATATTGTGCCTTGGCAAATGCTGTGCGAAAGAACCGGAGCTGTTTTGAAAGTCATTCCGATGAATGAAAAGGGCGAATTGGTTATGGCAGAATTTGACCAATTGCTTTCGGATAAAACGAAAATCGTGACGGTGAATCATATTTCGAATGCCCTGGGAACGATTAACCCAATCAAATATATGATTGATAAAGCGCATCAATTTGGCGCTGCTGTTTTCATTGATGGCGCGCAAGCCGTGCCGCATTTGAAACCCAATGTGCAAGAATTAGATTGTGATTTTTATGCCTTTTCAGGACATAAATTGTGTGGACCAACAGGAACGGGAATTTTATACGGAAAAGAATCGTGGTTGAATAAATTGCCGCCCTATCAAGGAGGTGGCGAAATGATTAAAGAAGTTACTTTTGAGAAAACTACTTATGCCGAATTGCCGCATAAATTTGAAGCAGGAACGCCCAATATTGCAGGAGGAATTGTACTAGGAACGGCGGTTGATTATATGAATTCAGTTGGTTTTGAGAACATTCAAAAACAAGAAACAGAATTACTAAATTATGCAACGGAACAACTTTCAGCTATTGAAGGATTGAAAATATACGGAACAGCTGAGGCGAAAACTTCGGTAATTTCATTCAATATCGACGGCATTCATCCGTATGATATTGGAACGATTGTGGATAAATTAGGGATAGCTGTTCGCACAGGACACCACTGCGCCCAACCGATTATGAATTTCTTTGAGATTCCAGGAACGATTCGTGCTTCGTTTGCGTTTTACAATACCAAAGAAGAGATTGATGTTATGGTTGAAGCGGTAAAGAAAGCTAAAATGATGTTGTCTTAAAATGAAAAAGAGCCTCGTTTTGTTGTTGAGTATTTTAGTCTTTGCTGGATGTGCTGGACAAAAAAAAACCGATCAAAACGAAACTAAAATAGAATACAAAGCCTATTCTAGAGGTTTTTATCAATTGATAACAATAGAAAACCAAATGGGTTTTGTGACCAAAATGAGGGATGATAAACCAATTGCATTTCGACTTTCAATTGCGGATAGAAAAAGTTTAAATATTGCAATTCAGGAGTTGGATTTAGAATCCCTATCGCAATTGAAAGCACCAACAGATAAACGATTATTTGATGGAGCAGCAATTGCCAATTTAAAAATAACGAAACAAGGGAAAAGATATGAATCTCAAAGTTTTGATCACGGTTATCCGCCTGCTGAAATTGAAAAAATAGTAAATAAAATGCTTTCTTTTGTAAAGTAAAAAAGCAAATATAATTATGACAATAAAAGAAATCCAAGACGATATAATTGATGAATTTTCGATGTTTGACGACTGGATGCAGCGTTATGAATACATCATCGAATTGGGTAAAAATCTACCCTTGATCCAAGAAGAATTTAAAACAGAAGAGAACATTATCAAAGGTTGCCAATCCAAAGTGTGGTTGCAAGGTGAGCAGAAAGACGACACAGTCGTTTTTACGGCCGATAGCGATGCGATTTTGACCAAAGGTATCATTGCTATTTTGATTCGGGTTTTTTCCAATCAAAAACCAGCGGATATTTTAGAAGCCGATATGGATTTTATAGATGCTATTGGACTAAAAGAACATTTGTCGCCCACTCGCGCTAACGGACTCGTTTCCATGATAAAAAATATAAAAATGTATGCCTTGGCATTCAACTCAAAAAACTAAAGATTATGACACAAGAAATAGACACTAACGAATTAGGAGAAGCGATTGTAAAAAAATTAAAAACGATTTACGATCCAGAAATCCCTGTTGACATTTATGAATTAGGTTTGATTTATGATGTAATGGTCAATACCGATTACGAAGTAAAAATCTTAATGACGTTAACCTCTCCAAACTGTCCTGTGGCAGAGAGTTTACCAAGAGAAGTTGAAGAAAAAGTAAAGTCAATTGAAAACGTTAAATCGGCTGATGTAGAGATTACGTTTGACCCACCTTGGAGTAAAGATTTGATGAGTGAAGAAGCCAAATTAGAGTTGGGAATGCTTTAGTATATAAGTGTTCAGTAATCAGTTTTTAGTGTTCAGTTAAATACTAAACAATAAATTCATCATGGAAGAAATAGTAAACAAAGTAGCACAAAGTTCCTTGATGGTATTCGATTTAGAAGATTACTATCCAGATGAGCATGTGGTTGATTTAGATGTTTCGCAATGGTTAACCGAAGGGTTTATCCTGCGAGAATCCGACTTTAGATCCCAATTAAAAGAGTACGATTGGTCTAATTTTCAAGATAAATACGTGGCCATATATTGTTCCACCGACGCTATTTTACCTGCATGGACATTTGCGCTTGTGGCGGTTCATTTAGCGCCATTTGCATTAAAAATCATTCACGGCACCAAAGAATCAGCCATTATTGAATGGTACCAAGATATTTTAAACAAGTTGGATTACACGGATTATTTTGAAAACCCAGTTATTTTGAAAGGCTGTTCCAAAAAAGCAGTTCCCAATCAAGTATATACCTTGGCGATTCAAAAATTAATTAAAGTTGCTAAAAGCGTGATGTTTGGCGAAGCTTGTTCTGCAGTACCGCTCTATAAAGCAAAAAAATAAACAGCAGTTTTTTATAATACCAAAAAGCCCTTTTGATTTTTCAAAAGGGCTTTGTTTTTTTATTCTTCTTTTTCTATGGCGTCTTTATAATCGGGATACAAGAATTTATTGTAAGGAAAACGCGTAATGTGTATTTGTCTGACCGCTTCATACACTCGTTCTCTAAATTCTTCGAAGTTTTCTTTTTGTGTAGCCGAAATAAACAAAGCATTCTGTTCGCCCACACGATTCATCCAAGTCGATTTCCATTCGTCGAGGGTATAATGACGCGTAGTTCTTTCGGTCATTAAATCGTCTTCGTCAATGGTCAAATGTTGGTACGAATCTATTTTGTTGAACACCATAATTACCGGTTTATCATTGGCTTTGATGTCCATTAAAATTTGGTTTACGGCCACAATATGATCTTCAAAATCAGGATGAGAAATATCGACTATATGCAACAATAAATCAGCCTCACGGACCTCATCAAGCGTACTTTTGAACGAATCCACTAATTGCGTAGGTAATTTTCGAATAAACCCAACCGTGTCTGAAAGTAAGAACGGCAAATTTTTAATTACGACTTTACGAACGGTGGTGTCCAAAGTGGCAAATAATTTATTTTCTACAAATACTTCACTTTTACCAACAGCGTTCATCAAAGTGGATTTCCCCACGTTAGTATAACCAACCAAAGCTACACGTACCATCGCACCACGGTTGCTTCGCTGAACACCCATTTGTTTGTCAATCGTTTTGATTTTATCTTTTAAAAGGGAAATTCGGTCACGAACAATACGTCTGTCCGTTTCAATTTCCGTTTCTCCAGGCCCACGCATTCCGATACCTCCTTTTTGACGTTCCAAGTGCGTCCAAAGACCCGACAAACGGGGCAGTAAATAAATACATTGTGCCAATTCTACTTGAGTTCTGGCGTAGGACGTTTCAGCTCTTTGAGCAAAAATATCCAAGATTAAATTCGTTCGGTCTAGAATTTTACAATCAATAATTCTAGAGATATTTTTTTGTTGCGAAGGCGTTAATTCGTCGTCAAAAATCACGGTTGAAATCTCGTTTTCCTTGACATACAAATTGATTTCGTCTATTTTTCCGGTACCTAAAAAAGTTTTGGGATTCGGCTTGTCCATTTTTTGCCAAAAGCGTTTCACCACCTGTCCTCCAGCGGTAAAGGTCAAAAACTCCAATTCGTCCAAATATTCCGTTAATTTTTCCTCAGATTGATTCTGAGTAACGATACCAACTATGGCGGTTTTTTCAAAATTTAATACTTCTTTTTCTAGCATGATATTGAATAAGTTGCAAATTTAATCATTTGCTTTTACTTATTCCGATAAATCTGACCCGTATCTCTTTTCAAAACAGGACCGCTATTTTGCAGAAGAATAAACGAGAAGTATTTCCGAAATAATTGGATTTAGTTATTGTATTTTGGATCATAATCGACCATCCATTCAATACCGTATTTGTCTCTAAACATTCCAAAATAAGAACCCCAGGGGCTATCACTTATTGGCATTTCAACAGATCCGTCTTTTGAAAGTCCGTTGAAAAGTCGGTCCGCTTCTTCTTTGCTTTCAGCACTAATTGCAATTTTGCTTCTATTCTCGTTTTCATTGGTTTTTCCCAATATTTCAGGAACATCATTACCCATTAAAACAGAGGAACCAATGGGTAAGGCAATATGCATAATTTTGTTGGCTTCATGTTCCGCAACTGGAAACTCTGGGCTCGCCATTGCTGAGAAACGCATGACCATTGCGAATTCTCCACCAAAAACGGATTTGTAAAAGGTAAAGGCTTCTTCGGCATTGCCATTGAAGTTGATATGAGGGTTTATTTTTGCCATGTTTATTATTTTAAAATTGAACTCTGTATTTCAAAAATATGAAATTTAATTAATGCTTTTACTTCTCACCATAAATCTGAACATCGTCAATTTGAAAAGCGCCGTCCAAGGTTGCCGTTTTCCCAGAACCTGTGTATCGAAAAGCAATATTCACTTTTCCTTTGTAGGAAGACAAATCAATCCCGCCCGAACCTACAAATTGATACCAAGGAGTGGCTTGAGTGGGTAAATTCGCCTTGAGTGGAATCCACGTAGCCGATGTTACGTTCAAACCATCAAAATTATTCGAAATAAAGACGTCTAAGGCATTCAAAGGCGAATCGACATCTAAATGGTGCTGCGCTGCGCGAAACGTCAAAATTTCGCTTGAATATTCGTCCAAATCAATTTCTGGACTAATTAACCAACCCACATTTGAAACTACTTTCGTTCCACTAATGGCATATTCGGCACAACCATTGCCAGAATAGACTGACCCTTTCCAATACAAACTCCCTTTTTGAACAATGTTGATCCAGCCGGCTAGGCTGATATTGGTATTGGCAACAGCCGTTTCAAAATTTTCAGAAAAGAAAGACGTGTTGCGTTTACCAGTCATGTTTACGTCTTTTTCAGAGCGAGGAATTAGTTGGTAATCGGTTCCGTATTTGGTCAAAATTCCTTTTACTGTTCCACTACCTAAAGGAACGTCTTTGGTTGAAAAATCAGCAAAACTACTGGTTCTAAAAAACAGTTTGTTTCCAAATTTGTCTTCTACATTCCAATTGGTACCTCCGCCTACATCGTTACTGCTTTCGTAATAATGCCTTCCAATCGCTTCTGCCGAAAACTGGACATTTGACACTTCGACCAAAGTGTTGAGATAGTTATCATTTAGCAATTCACTAAGAGCAACCGACTTGGTTAAGGCCGTTTCGCTGAGTTTAGTGCACGACGCAATGAGTACTTTTTTATAGATATTGGGCGAAAGCCGCCCAACCCCACCTTCGTTAAACGAATTGACATAAATAGCTCCAATGCGAAGCCCGCCGTAAAAAATATCGGTGTATTGATCTTTGAGTTTTAAGTAAACTTTGTTGCCCAATCGATAATCGATGTAGGTGTTGCTCACATCAACGGGAACACTGAAACCAATGGCGGGTTGTGTGGCTGTCGCCAAAGTTTGAAACGAAATACTTTTGAAAAAATTACCGTTTTCGTCAGATGAAACTACATAGGCCTCGATAATATCGTCAAATTTGTACTGCGCGACAATCGCATCTGCTGAGGTGCGCACTTCTGCTACAGTTCGGTTCACGGTCAAGTTCGCTTGTGTGCATTCTAGCGAAGGGATTGCAACCTCATCTTTGGCACAATTTACTGTTAATAAAGCGATTACAAAATAAAAAACACGAATTGGGATATGGAATTTCATAGTAATTTGGAATTTATAAGTTAATAGAAAGGCTTACAAAATAGGTTCTTCTGTAGCCGTAGAAATATTTGTTACCAAAGTTGGGTGTGCCGCTGGAAACGTCTTGATCGCGTTGCCTAAAGTTCGCATTCCGAGCTTGTTCGTAACCACCGGTTTTAAAAGAAGTGTCCAATAAATTGTTGATGCTACAAAACAAATTCAGATTCTTTTTGAAAATTCGCCACGATTTTCCACCAACCAAATTCAACAACATAACAGGTGCTAATTCTTCCTGTTTAAGGAGTTCTCGACCCCGTTCTTCGGTGGCTTCTGGAAAAGGAAACCCGCTGGCAGGATTGGTAAAAAAAACCGAAGTTCGGGCAATAGGGGAGATGTCTATATAACGGATAGCCAAATAGTTTAGATTGGCACTCAACCACCAATATTTTGGATTTCGGTATTCCAATCCAAAAGAATAAGCTTGTTGAGGCGTTCCTGCTTGTTTGTAATTTTTTAGAAAAGCAGTACCAAAATTAAATGTTGGATTAACGTTTTCAACAGAGGCTTTGGCATCATTGGTAATGGTTACATTGGGGTTGCTCGCATAGAGATATTCGCCAAAACCTGCCGCTAAAGTAGTTTTCAAGGTCGGGTCAATTTGGTATTCAAAACTCAATTCGGTTCCCCAATTCTTTTTGTCTAAATGAGTTAAAGTTTGGCTCACAAAAGCATTGGTGCTGTTGTTGCCTGCGCCATTGTCAAAAATTCCTTCCGCATAGAAAAACGAAGTTTCAGTTGTGTTATTAATTTGGCTGAAATAGCTTGTGAATCGCATTTTTAGTTTGGGCGAACGATAGACATAACTCGCGTCTAAACTACTGTTGTTCTCGTTTTCAATTCCGTCCACAATGGAATTGTTGAGTCGGGAATTTGGAAAAACGGCTTTCAAATTAGGCGCTTTGGAAGCGTGAAAACCATTGAAAAGCAGCAATTGTTTACCGGATAATTTCCAAGTAATTCCACCTTTAAAACCAAAATTTTCAAAATGCAGGATTGGGCTTTCGCCAAAAGAATTCAATGGATAAATCCCGTTTTTGTATAATCCTTCGCGTTGGTAAGTGACCCTTGAATATTCCTGCGCCAAGTAAAAATCGACTTTTTTATAGCGGAATTGGAATTGGGTAAACCCTTGCAATCGTGTCGCCATTAAATTAAAATTGTATCCATACGCATCGCCTACTTTTACTTGCCGGTTCGGGTTATTCAAATTAGATTGTGCTTGATCGCCTTTGTAAAACACATCAATATCTTGGAAATACAATCCACCGAGTAAATCCAATACATTTTGATAATTGTGGGTGTGTAATTTGTTGAAAAAAGCTCCTGTATTGAGCCGAATGTTTTCGGTTAGTTCAGTATTCAAAAGCGCATTGAAAGCTAAAGTTGTATCATCCGTTCGATCTTCATAGAGAATGTATTTGCTTTGTGCCGGTTCAAAGCCTATGATTTTCCCATTGGTGTCTGCGATTGGGTTTTGATTGGCTTGATACATCGCTCCCCAATCGATTTGTGGTTGTGCCAAAAACAGCGATTTACTTAATTCGGCATTTGCCAAATCAGGTATAAAAGCACCCGAAAAATCCCCCTCATCTTTGGCGTATAGCGAACTAAAGTAACTTGGCATTTTTCTGTAATAAGAGGGATCGGGGCTGTTGGCGTGTTGGTAATCAATAGCGCTATTGCTAATTTTTCCAAATTGATACAATGCACCAAAATTCAGCTGAGTTCGTGCATTGATTTTGAAATAATCGTTCAGCATTAGTGTGGGTTCTTCTATAGTTTTTACTCTGGAATTGCGTTGTTGTCCGTTTTGAAAACCCCAATATGAATTGTATTTTGTGGAGGTTAATTGAGTTATTTCATCAGTATTTGGAGAGTTTTTCCCACGCGAGTTTGGGGTGTAAAAAGCAGTAAAGTTGAGTGAATTTCGAGCAGTAAGCTTCTTTTCAACGCTCGTAAAAACGGAATTAGCATCGTAGGTTGTGCCTTCAAAATAGCCTTCGTTGGCAAAGCGTTTTCCTGCAGAAATTACGAATGCCCAACCTTTTTCATTCATACCTGAAGCATAAGTAACCATCGTTCGACCGCGGTAATTGGTATTGGTTCCCGAGAAAGATATTCGAGTTCCTTTTCGGTACGTTGACGCTTGAGTGTTGATGTTTTGCACCCCTAAAATTCCGCCAAAAGAAAAATCAGAGGGACTGCTGCCAATAGCTATTTCTTGGTTTCGAAGGACATCGTTGATACCGCCCCAATCGCCCCATTGTGGTCTGCCATCGTACACTTTGTTCATTGTTATTCCATTAATCAAAATGTTGGCATATTGACTATCAAGACCCCGAACCCGATATCTTGCTTGTCCCCAATTGAACGCCGCCGCTTGCTGGAACGCATCTTTGGAAGCCTGTAATAATCCTGAAGTGCTTTCGGAACCACTGTTGTCTTCTTCCAAATCGGTTTCTAAAATGGAGATTACACCCGCTTGTTCGGTCGCTTCATCGTCTTCTTCTAGCGGAATTGTGCCTAAGTCAATAGTTTTTTCTTTCAGTATTAGAACCGAGATGAGTTTGTCTTTGTAATCTTGACTATGAAATAATAGCAATTGGTTGCCGTGAAGTCCGGTTTTGAATTGGAATTTCCCATCTTTAGAAGTCAGCTGCATTTCGTTGGTATTTTGAATACTAACAACAACTGAAACTAATGGTTTTTGCGATTTTGAATCGATGATTTTTCCAGTAATGAGGGTTTCTTTTTGAGCAAAGAGCCAACTTATTGGGAGTAGAAAGAACAGAATTGGGTAGTGGGCTTTCATAGAATTTGGGATTAAAATGAAAAAGAGTATTCTCAAAACAACAAGGGGTGTGTTGTTTTGAAAAGGAAATACTAAAAGGGTTGTTTTTGGAAAAGAATTGGCAGTGTGGTGTTGCGTTCCAATTCTAAAGCTAAAAGTAGTAAAAAAATGTATCGATTATTTTTTTAGGCAAGTTTTTTTACGCTAAGTCACAAGGGGCTAATTTTTTTTGCCACAGATTACACTGATTCAACGGATTTTTTAAACCATAAAGGAATTAAGCGAATTAAGATTTTTCTAATTACCCAAATTTCTCTAATCTGTGTTCCAAATCGTAAATCGTAAATCGTCCTTCTAAAACCTACTCTGCCGTTTTAATTTTTGACACCATAAACGAAATGAATATTCCAAAAATTCCAATGAAAGCAAAAGAAAATTGCAATCCAAAAGCTTCGGCTACATAACCAATAATAGGCGGCCCCATTAAAAAGCCCAAGAAACTAACACTCGAAACCGCTGTTAAAGCTTCGCCTGTTGGGATTTCAGGATGTTTTCCAGCAATGCTGTAGAGTGTGGGAATAATGGTTGAAACGCCCAATCCTACAAACATGAAAGCAATGGTACACGGAATGATATAAGGGAAAAAGACCGCCGTAAAAAGACCGCTCGAAATCACCACACCACTGATTTGCATGACTCTTTTTCGACCAAATTTTTGAATGAAACGATCGCCTAAAAAACGGCCACTTGCCATCATAATCATAAACGAAGTGTAGCCTAAAATTACTAAGGCTCCAGGTGCTTTGACCACATCTTTGAAATACACACCGCTCCAGTCAAACATTACGCCTTCGCTTGCCATGCAACAAAAGCCAATGATACCTAACCACAACAACATTTTGTCTGGTTTTCGGAAGCCCTTTTCTTTTTTGGGCTGTGGTTTTTCGACAGCTTTGATGAGGTATTTGATATTGAATGAAATCAGAGATAAAACAAAAACACCTACAATCGCGAAGTGCTGTAATGGAGTTAGTTTCAGTGCTAACATTCCCAATCCCACAAAAGCGCCAGTGAAACCTGCCAAACTCCACATGCCGTGGAAAGAAGACATGATGGTTCTTTTAAACAATCCTTCGGTATAAACTCCTTGTGTGTTCACAGAAATGTTTGATAGATTTCCAAAAACGCCAAAAAAGAACAATCCTAAAGCCAGCGTCCAAGGATTGGTTGCCAAACCTAAGTTGGTTAAACTAATAGCGTACATAATTATAGCAAAAAGCAGCGTGCGGTGGCTTCCAAAACGGGTTACTAATTTTCCAGAAACGGGCATCATGACCAACTGTCCTACAGGAACTGCAAACAAAATAGAGCCTAAAGTAGCTTCGCTGAGGTGTAAGGTAGTTTTAATATCAGGGATACGGCTTGCCCAAGAGGCAAAACACAATCCCATTCCAAAATAGAAGGAACCTACCCCTAATCGGATTCGATTCAAGTACGATGCTTTGGCTTCGCGGTAGCTTTTTTTGTATTTTCCCTTGCCTTTGAATCGGCCTAAAAAGTTTAAATCAATCAAAATGAAGTCTTTAGGTTTTAGTGTTGCAAAAATACAAAAACGGATTGTTCGAAAGTGATAAATCTCTTATGGTAATGAATTACAACGTTATTGTTTATAATTTTTTGCCGCTAACCTGCCTGCCGCAGGCAGGGCCGCAAAGGCACAAAATTTTTAAACCATTAAGAGATTAAGGCAATTAAGAATTTACGAATTTCTCCAATTGCGTTCTATTTCCAAATTTGCACCTCGTATATCGTATATCGTACATCGTATATCGTAAATCGTATATCTAAACTATCGTTATCACTTTTTGTAGGGCATTACTTTCAATAGCAGCTTCGATAATTTGCATGACATTGGTGCCGTCTTGCGCGGTAACTGGTTCAGGTTTATTTTCAAGTATTGAATGGTACACTCCATCAAAATAATCGTAATAATTACCCTGAAGTGTTGGTACTTTTTCTCGAATAATGGTTCCGTTTATCTCTGTGTGCAACAATCCTTCTTTGTCTTTGGGTTCGGTTCCCCAAGTGGTTAGATTGGGTTTTTTCCCGAGTTTTAATTCGTCTTCTTGAACATCGCCACGGGCTTTTAAAAACGATCCTTTTTTGCCATGCAAAACAAAGGAAGGATTAGCCTCGCGAACAAAAAACCCTGCTTTCAATCGGACTCTTTTATCCGAATAATACAACAAAATGTCAATGTAATCGTCTACAATAGACTGTTCACGCGTGATGCGAATGTCTGCAAAAACACCGTTTGGCATGCCAAACAAACACAAAGCTTGATCAATTAAATGCGGGCCTAAATCTTTCAAGATTCCAGCACCTGAATTGGCTGTTTCTTTATGAATTTTAGGGCTTAAAACAGGATTGAAGCGGTCAAAGTGGAATTCGGCTTCGACGATTTCGCCCAACGTATTATCAGCAAGTATCTTTTGAACCGTTTTAAAATCACTGTCCCAACGTCTGTTTTGAAAAACGGCTAATTTTAGTCCTTTGGCTTTAGCCAAATCGGTTAATTCTTTCGCTTCGGCAACGGTTGTGGTAAAAGCTTTTTCAACCAAAGCATGTTTACCAGCAAGCAAAACTTGTTTGGCATAGTCAAAATGCGTTCCCACAGGAGTATTTACCACAATGAGTTCCGCATCTGATTCCAAAACGGCTTCCAAACTTGGAAAACTCGTTACACTTGGATAGTCGTCTTGGATTACTTTTTTACTTCTTTCCCAAGAGCCTAGTAGTTCAAATCCTGGATGAAGTGCTAAAAAAGGAGCATGAAACACCTTTCCTGACATGCCGTAAGAGAGTAAAGCGGTTTTGATTTGTTGCATAATGCTGTTGTTTTTTGATGCTAATGCAAAGTAAAGTTTTTTTCTGCCGCGAAGGCTCAAGGACGCGAAGATTTTTGAGATTAAGAATTTCTTTAATTTGCGTTTATTTTTTTAAACGATAAATATTAACACACCCCTAGCCCCTCTCTAGAGGGGAACGTGTAGCTTTCAATAAACGTCATTTACCTCTTATATCGCACTTCGCATATCGTAAATCGTAAATCGAATTAACAAACTTTTAGCAGCCGATGGTTTTTTAAACTATTTGTAATACAAAAGAAAACCCTATTTTTGTGCTTCGAAATACGAAATACAACTGCAACATGGATATTGTTATCAAGCTTTCTCAATTTTTATTGAGTTTATCATTACTTATTATTTTACACGAATTAGGGCATTTCATTCCTGCCAAATTATTCAAAACGAGAGTAGAAAAATTCTACTTGTTTTTTGATGTCAAATTTTCGCTTTTGAAAAAGAAAATCGGTGAAACCGAGTACGGAATTGGCTGGTTGCCTTTGGGCGGTTATGTAAAAATTTCGGGTATGATTGACGAAAGCATGGACAAGGAACAAATGGCTTTGCCACCACAACCTTGGGAATTTCGTTCCAAACCGGCTTGGCAACGTTTGATTATTATGTTAGGTGGTGTAACAGTTAATTTTATTTTAGCCTTTATCATTTATATCGGAATGGCTTTTGCATATGGCGAAATGTTTGTTGCTACCGAAGATTTGAAAGACGGATTGTTAATTGAGAACCCGGTAATGCAAAAAGCAGGTTTTCAAACTGGCGATAAAATTATCGCGATTGACGGTGAGAAATGGGTGAAATTTGACAACCAAATGAACGCTAAAATCGTTATGGCAAAACAGGTATTAATTGAACGCAATGGAGCGCAACAAACGATTACACTTCCTGTTGACTTTGTAGATCAATTGTCCAAGTTGGAAAAAGGTCCTTTAGCGTCTATTAGAATGCCATTTGTAGTGGGTGCTATTTCAGAAGGTTCTAAAAATACCGCTTTACAGCCTAAAGATATCGTCTTACGTTTGAACGAAGAACCAGCCCAATATATGGATCAAGCAAAAGCTATTTTGGAAAAGAACAAAAATAAGCTAATTGTAGCGGGTGTTTTGAGAAACGACCAAGAAATTCAAGTACCTGTTCAGGTAGATGCAGATGGAAAATTAGGCGTTCAATTGGGAGCATTAGATCTTAAATCTTTAGAAAAATTAGGCTATTACAAAATAAGTAAACAAGAGTATGGTTTCTTAGAATCATTCCCAGTTGGAATAGAAAAAGGGGCGGATCAATTAGTGGGTTACGGCAAGCAATTGCAAATGATTTTCAATCCAGAAACCAAGGCCTACAAACAAGTCGGCGGTTTTGCTGCTATTTTTAATATATTTCCTAGTACATGGAGTTGGGAAGTGTTTTGGAACATTACGGCCTTGTTATCTATTATGCTTGGGGTAATGAATTTATTGCCTATTCCAGCTTTAGATGGTGGTCATGTGATGTTCTTATTGTACGAAATCATTAGCGGGAAGAAACCAAGCGACAAATTTTTAGAAAATGCACAAATGGTTGGTTTTGTTTTACTTATCAGTTTGTTATTATTTGCTAACGGAAATGATATTTACAAAGCAATTGTAGGCAAGTAAATTTTTTTTAAAATTTACAGCTAATTATTTGCGAAAAACAAATTTAGCCCTATATTTGCACCGCTTTAAAAGTGAAATACACTTTGCTTCTTAACGTAGCTGATTAGCGCATTTGTCTGTTAATCAGAGTCCCGATAGCTATCGGGATTGGTTCAAGAAAACAATGTTTATTTGTAATTAAAATAGAATTTATTGAAGTTTTTACTCTGAGTAATTAAAAATAAACTTCATTTAAAATACGGTAACCTTTAGGTTATTCCTCCTTAGCTCAGTTGGTTAGAGCATCTGACTGTTAATCAGAGGGTCCTTGGTTCGAGCCCAAGAGGGGGAGCAAAAGTTCAGCAGCAATGCTGGACTTTTTTGTTTTTAGTACCATGGAAAATGTTGTTTATATTCTACACTCCCAAAAATTTGGTAAATACTACATTGGATTTTCATCAAAATGATGCCCAAACAAGAAAATTCACCTACAAAGCGGATGATTGGGAATTGATTTTCACCATTGAATGTAAGTCAAAGGAGCAAGGCTTGTCTATTGAGAAGCATATAAAAGCAATGAAAAGCAGAGTTTACATTCAAAATTTGATGAAATATCCCGAAATGACAACTCAACTTTTAGAAAAATATAGCGACATATCAGACTGTTAATCATAGTTCCGATAGCTATCGGTAAGGGGGAGCAAAAAGCAGAAAGCCTTTACAGCAATGTAAGGGCTTTTTTGTTTTTAACACTTTGAATAGTTATTGAGCACCCAAAATTTATTTTTGTCTTTCTATATACCCAAATCTTAGGGTGCCCATACAACAAATAGTAGTTGCGATTAGTTCGAGAAAAACAAGTACGCGATTTAAAAAGATGTTACTTTTGTCGTCTAACCTTTATTATGATGAAGCGAATTCTATTTTTAAGTATATTTATTTTTCTTTCTTTAACCGCTACTGCACAAATCAATACCAAGATGTACCGAATTGCAAAAATTAAAGTTGACAGCAGTCAGTTAGAAAATTACAAATCAGCACTTCAAGAACAGATGAATACCGCTATTCAATTAGAACCAGGGGTTTTGTCTTATACTGTAGTAGCCGATAAAAAAGAACCGAGCGCAATTACGATTTTTGAAGTCTACGCCAATCAGGAAGCCTATCAATCGCATATTGCAACCCCTCATTTCAAAAAATACAAAGAAACGGTTAAAAACATGGTGACTTCTTTAGAATTAATCGATACTGATTTACTAGCAAGGGTACAACAAAAAGAATACTAATTTACAACTCCATCACTATGAAAAAAGGGGCTATATATCTTCTACAATTTGCTGTTTTACTATTGGGCTTTGTGGTACTCGCGGCTTTAATACGGCTGCCACTTACCGAAGGAAGAGCAGTTAATTTAGACCTTTTTCATATTTACACCGACCCTTTTATCTTGTTTGTATATGCCGCTTCTATACCTTTCTTCTTTGCATTGGTTATGGCATTTAAACTATTAAGACACATTGGACAAAGTCAATTATATTCATTAGATGCACTTGCGGCAGTAATGAACATAAGGTATTGTGTGATTGTATTTAGCATTTTTACTTTTACCGCAGGGGTATTGATCCTAATTTTTCATGATCAAGAAGATGACTCGGCGGGGTTTATTTCTCTTTGTATTATAACTATTTTTTCATCCATTTTTGTAGCAACTATAGCTTCTTTATTTGAAAATAAAATACGGAAAGTGATCGAACTCAAATCTAAAATAGCTTAATACTAGTTGGTTTTTACAAATAGAGTCTTCCAGTTACGCTCTTCACCCCATACATTTGATTTTGCTTTGGCCAAAACAGTAATAGACTTACCATCTTTGCTCAGCTTCCAAACCTCAGTTACATTGGTAAATGCTTGTTGTTTAACATTGACCTTGTAAGGAGTGCCGGTCATAAAATAGACTATGGATTTAATGGTCATGGTGTGTCCATCTTTGGACAACTTTACAGAAAACTTTTTCTTGTTTCCTTGGCCGCGACTAATTTGACTTGTTCTCCCATCGAAGAACAGCTTCTCACGACTATTAGAAGATGCTGCATCCGAATCCAAATTTTCTATGGTTAAAAAATCTGCCTGCTCTATGATTTTAAGGCTTTTAGCAACCATCCGGTCTCCCGCTTCATAAGAGCAAAAAATATTACCGCCCATACTGATGGACTCATTGCCTTTCCACTGTCCAGAAAAGTTAGTGCGCTGTGTTGCTTTATTTGGCTGTGCTTTTACTGTAATAGACGTCACTGCTGTTAACAGAATAATGAGCAATGACAAAACGTATCTTTTAATTTTCATGAGATTATTTAATTTTTTTTGTTAATACAAAATAGATTCTATTATTAATGTATAGATTTGACACCACACTACAAATCAAATGTAAATGAAAAAATTATTTTTAATTCTAATTGTTAGTTTATTTTTTGCCAATGTAAAAGCTCAAAATATCCCTATGACTTTTCACAATGGGTCTTTTGCATCCATTCCATTAATTATTCCGGGGGTAATGAATCCTAATTTAAGTCCTAAATCAAACAGCGGACTTAGTTTAGACGTGGGACAAAAGGTTTATTTTTTGCCCAATGGCAAAAGGAAAGACAGAGAATTACTATTTATTGTTGCTGCCACTTGGAAAAAAGACACGGTACTCGAAATAGATCAAATTATTAAAAAAAGAAAGAGAGAATTACGGGTAGAGTAATGAGTTATTTTTATTGAAAAAGAAAGCCTTTAAAGAAATTGAGGTTTTTTTATTTTTGTTAAATTCATTGGTTTTTTTACTTTTGGGCAACCAAACTACCAATTATGAAAACCTCTTTTAACAAAATTCTATACATCGGATTTATTCTTTTAGGAGCATTCCAAGCCTTATTTTCTAAAGATTACATGCAAGCAGGCTCGTCTTTTGGGATTGCACTCGCATTTGATCCATTTGATCAAAAACAAAAATGGAATGATAGGCCGACTTGGCAAAAAGCAGTTTTATTCGTTCATTTGGGTGTAGCAGCGGCTTTATTAGGCTATGCAATAGGCTGGAATGACAAATAATTAGTGTCTATTGCAATTGTAATTTCATCATAATATCGGTTTGTGCTTCCTCTCCCATTTGGAAAACATGGCTGTCAAAAGCCACAAAACCATTTTTGGTATAGAATTGAAGTGCGCGATGGTTTTCTTCCCAAACGCCTAGCCATACATAGCCGCAAGAGTTGTTTTTTGCGATCGTAATGGCTTTTTCAAACAGCAATTGACCTACTTTTTTACCGTGGTAGTCTTTTTGCACATAAATGCGCTCAATCTCTAACGAATTCCTGTCTTGGAGTTCTGTTTGAGCAGAGCCCAAATTCACCTTTAAATAGCCAATAACCGACTCGTTTAGGGTTGCAAAATAAAATTCTGACTCTGGATTCTCGAGTTCGGCGGAGAGTTTTTCGGACGAAAAGCTAGTGGCTAAATAGGCACTCATACTTTCTTCTGAATCGGATTCAAAAAAAGTATCAAAAAAGGTTTTGCGTCCTATTTCTTGTAATGGAATCAATTGTTCCAGACCTATTTTTGTAATTTTGATGGAATTCATGCCGACAAATATAAAATTTTATTTCCTATATTTATATGCTCAAAAAGAATAGGATTTGAATCAGAAAAACGGAATTTTTAGCAGAATGTTAGCCGGCGGTATTATTGATAAAAATGATCCCGAATTGCCGCAACTTTGGGAAGTAGTGACTACAACTATTGCTTTGTCATCGGCCTTAAATGTAGCTACCGATATTTCTCAAATTCGCGAACAACTAAGTGAGATTATAGGAAGCAAAATAGATGACAGTACGACTGTTTTTGTACCTTTTCACACTAATTTTGGTAAGCACACCACCATCGGAAAAAATGTTTTTATCAATCACGGCTGTTCGTTTTTGGATTTGGGCGGTATAACGATTGAAGACGATGTTTTAATAGGTCCAAAGGTGAGTTTAATTACCGAAAATCACCCTGTGGATCCTACTAATCGAAAGTCCTTGGACTTAGCAAAAATTGTGATTAAAAAAAATGCTTGGATTGGGGCTGGCGCCATTATTTTGCCAGGTGTAACCGTTGGAGAAAATGCTATTGTAGCTGCTGGGGCAGTGGTTACTAAAGATGTTCTTGATAACAGCATTGTTGCAGGTGTTCCGGCAAAAAAAATTAAAAATATTAAATAACATGAAACAAGAAATAACTGCTTTTTTGAACTGGCTTTTTACTGTACTTTTTTCAGGAATCGGATTAATTAATTGTTTCGTTGGTAACGATGCTGGATTTGGAATTTTTATATTGGTTTTGGCTCTTTTGTATTGCCCACCATTACAACGGTTATTCCAAAAAAAGACGCGATTTACAATTCCCTCTTTTGTACTAATTCTATTGGGAGTATTTATTGTGTGGGCTAGTGTAGGAGTGGGTGAATTGCTTCAGAAAATTCAGTTGTTATTTGGTTAATTTCTCTGCCATAGATTTTCAAAAAGCAATTTCAAAATTCAATATCAAAAATCAACTTCGTAACTCGTATATCGTATATCGTACATCTAACTTTTCTCTGCCACAGATTTCAAGGATGGAAAGGATTTTTAAACCATTAAGAAATTAAGATTATTAAGTGCTTTGTTATTGCGATGAAAGAGCAATCTTTTCTTTGCGAACCTTTGTGTTTTCATCCTGAGCTTGTCGAAGGGATTTGCGCACTTTGTGGTTTAATTTTTCTCTGCCACAGATTCCACGGATGGAACGGATTTTCGAAATAATAAAATGAATTCAATTTATCGATTTGTGATTTCTATGAAAGATGAATTTTATACCTATATATATATGTAGGATTTTCAATAAGCAATATCAAAATTCAACTTCGTATATCGTACATCGTAAATCGTAACTCGTAAATCGTAAATCGTATATCGTAAATCGTATATCGTACCTCGTATATCGTACCTCCTAAACCCCTTTTTTCACCCCATCAAACGCCATCAAACCCCTGATTATTGTTATAAAATCTCCAGTTATTGTGTAAAAACAAAAAAAAACTACTTTTTTACATTTTTACCCCTACATGACAATTTTATATTTAAATAACTGAAAAACAAATAATTACATACAAAAACAGCAGTTCAAAAACAGTTCCCACCAGTTCGGAAATAAAAAAGTAGTTCGAAAACTTCAAAACCGAACTCATTTGCAGTTGGATAATTAGAAAAAAAATAATATCGAAACTAATTTTGTAGCACATATAATTTATACAACAACCCCACACTGTATGAAAAATTTTTCTACAACTTCGTTTAAGAAGTATTGCGCTTATGTTGCAGTACTAAGTTTCTATTTGTTTGCCATGGTGTTCAACGCCACAACAGCAAACGCACAAATGACCAACCTTAGGTTTAAAAGTGAAGCGGCGACTTACACGCCTATTACAGGAGGAACATTAATTGTTCAACCGGGTTCGGCATTGGGTGCTGCCTCGGCAGTAACTAATATTGGTTTTACCTTCAACTTCCAAGGAGTAAACTATACCCAGTTCTCGATGAACGCTGCGGGTATTTTAAAACTGGGTAGTGTAGCCGTAAGTACCAATAGTAATAATGCGGCGCCTACTGCTGCAGACTCGCCTAAGCTATTTGCTTGGTGGGATGCTACCTACACAGGTGCTGCTCCAGGCGGAGGGATTCGTTACCTATTAGAAGGTAGTGCTCCGAACCGTGTTATGACGGTACAGTTCAACGGTAGCTATGCTTTAAATGCAGGTTTTGCTACTACTTACCAAATTAAATTATATGAAACATCCAATAAAATAGAATTCTTATATGGACAAGGTCCTACTGCAACAGGACAGTCTGCTTCTACTGGGGTGGCTAATTTAAGTCATGGTAGAGAATATATATATGTACAAACTGCCAATCACATACCATCGTATGAACAAGCCTACCAAACCAATGCTGCTTGGCCAGGTGGAGCTGCAAACGGTGGAATTAAATATACTTTTACACCCTACCTTCCAACGATCTCACCAGCATGTGCTACCAGCACACCAATGATGTGGTTGAAAGCGGATGGGCAACAAAACGTAACCCGTACTTTATTAAATGTACCTGCTAATAAAAGAACTACTTCAAGTGATTGGGGCACGGCTTGGGCAGCTACCAACACCACTTTAACAGGAACCAACGGTTGGATTCCAAGTGCTGCAGAAGGGGGAAATACCAATCCTACTACAGGACCTATTGGTAATTTGACTTTAGATTTAACTACAGTTCAAACAATTGACGGTATAGCAACTTTAGGAGCAAGTGCAGGAACAGGTTATGTAACCGACTATGCAGTAAAAGTATCTTCGGACAATGTAACATGGACTGATTTAGGTTTGTTTAAAGGTAACGAAGACTATAATGTAGTTAACTATGCTGATTTTGATGCCCCAGTAAGCTGTCGTTATGTGCGCATCATTCCGTCAGACTTTGTTACCTATCGTGCTATGCGTGCAGATGTCTATACCAAAACTAGTACCGCTTTAACGAATAATACAAAAGTAGCACTTTGGAAAGATGCCTCTGGAAATGAAAACAATGCGTTTCAACCTACAGCGGCTAATCAGTCTACCTATGCTACGAATCAGATTAACTTTAATCCGGCGATGTTGTTTTCTAATGCAGCACCTACTGCGTTAGGAATTCCAGATCAAACCAATATTCGTGCTACCTATTGGGTGACTCAATACACAGGAGATGGAGCCGATTACGACCACGTATTATATGGCGGTAATGGAACTACTGGAACTGCACCTTACTTTCATGGTGGTGTAAATGGAGCATTATCATTTTCTGGAGGAGTATCTGATGCACAAAGTGCATGGTGGAAAGATGGTACCTTAGGAACCATTGCTTCTACCTATGATTTTGGTGCCACAGGACAAGCGAATTTGGTGAGTACATCCACAAAGGATTTATTATCTCCTTTTTCTGCAACATACATTTCTTATCAACCGGGTTATACGCGTTCTTGGAATGGACCAATTGGAGAAATTTTGACCTACCAAAATGTACCAACTGCTGCTGAACAAAATGCCATTGAATCCTATTTAGGGATTAAATACGGGATTTCTTTAGGACACAATTACGTGGCGGCTGACGGAACCACTACCTTATATAATATAGGTAATGGTTTTGGCAAGAACGTCATCGGTATTGGTCGTTCAGACTGTCAAGGGTTACACCAACGTCAATCCATCTCGGCAAATTATTACGGGAAGTTCTTGACCATTGGTAACAAATCCTTAATTGGTACTGAAAACGCTACTGCAACAGGAAATGATGTTTCGCTTGATAATACCTATATAGTAATAGGTGATAACAATGGCGACATGAATTCGTATGCTGCACCTGCAACTTCTTCACAATATTTCCAATTAGCAAGACAATGGAAAGTAAGCAATACCGGTATTACTGAGGCAACGAAAATTTCGGTGCCTGCTTTTGGTAATAGCGCTACGACTACTTTACCATCTTCAGCTTCTGAATTATTAGATGCTGAAACCGTTTACTTAGCGGTGGATACAGATGGAGATGGTAACTTTAGCAATGCAACCTATACCGCTATGGCATTAGTAGGTTCGGGTACAACTGCTACTTGGGAAGCTGCTTCTGTTTTACCTAATAATGCGGTTTTCACTTTTGCAGTGAAAAAGAAAACGACGGATACAGATAGCGACGGTGTTGTGAATATTGATGACATTGATAATGACAATGACGGTGTGCTAGACGTAATGGAGTTAGATGGTCGTTCTCCTTTAATGGCATTAGGTACTATCAATACCACAACAAAAGTAGTTACTGGAAAAGCGTTAGCAGGGCCAGATACGTTTGATTATACTACAACATTCTCGGGATCAGCTACTATTGCAGCGGCTAATTTTGACGGAGGAAATGGTTTGAATTTTTATTATTCAAATACGTCAACTACCAAAGCACCAGCTGTCATTAATTTCAAATTGAATCCAGTGGCTGGTGAGAATACAGCTAAAACTCCTTTATTGAATCGTGTAGAGTTTGGTCCAAACGTACCATTAAACAACTTAGCGGGTGCAACAAGTACCAATGAGGCGGTTGAAATCAAATTGACTTGGCCAGGAATTGCTTATGGTGTAGTGTACGATCCAAACAATCAATTGAGTTCGCACGCTACTGGAGATGTGATCAAATCAGGAGACATTGTTATTCAGAATGCAATTACAACAATGCCAACATTGACATGGAAAATTATTTTATATACTAGAAATACGTCTAGTCCATTTGAATTTACAGCTACAATTACACCAACAGCTGCTGTAACTTCTGCCAATGAATTTTTTGGTATTAATCTAGTTACTACCCGTGAACTGGATACGGATGGCGATGGTGATTTGAATAATTTCGATACTGATTCAGATGATGATGGTTGTAACGATGCTTATGAAGCAGGAGCAACTACCTCTACAAGCACTGCTACTTTTGGAACTACAGGAAGCAACGGTTTAGCCAATGCGTTAGAGTCGGCCGACTTAGTAAGTGCTACTGTAAATTATACCACGACTTATAATAATGCACTTTCAGAGTCTTTGAGTGCTTGTGCAGATACAGATAGTGATGGTGTTAAAGATGTATTGGATATAGATGCTGACAATGATGGTATTACCGATGCAGAAGAAATGAATTGTGGAACGGGTGAATTTGGTCGTGCTATTTTAACAACTTCTCCTGCTGCGAATGCCTATTTGCAAAATTTAACAGGAACTATTACCAAAGGCAATGCACTAGCAGATTATGAAATCAATTTAGTGGGTGTTAACACCGTAATAAATGAAACTTTAGGAACAGATAATGCAAAAGGGGGTTTACACTATACCTTTATAGATAATGACAATGTTTATGCTCAAAACTTTAATATTACAGCTTACGAGCCTGCAGTATTGAGAAAAGTACAATTTGGAGTAAACGTGGGTGCAAATAATGTGTTGAATACTGCACAAACTATTGATGCACAAAGCATTACTTTAAGTTGGAATCCTGATGTAAAAGCGGTTATTTATGACCCATTGGATCAATTAACCGGAAAAGCAACGGGAGATGTGATTACTCCAGGAACTGTTTTAACTACCAATGCAGCAATCACAGTGGCCAACTCTAAATGGAGAATCGATTTTTATACAAATGGCAACAGAGAATTCAGTTTACAAACGTCGCACAAAGCCACTACGGCAACTAACTTAAGTTATGAAGCTTTTGGTTTAGCAACTGATTTGTGTTATGTAGAAGATTATGATGGAGATGGAGCACCAAATCAATTGGATACCGACTCTGATGGAGATGGATGTTACGATGCTTATGAGGCAGGAGCAACAAATACAACTGGCCTAGCTACGATTTCGGGAGCTGTAGGTGTTAATGGTTTAGTAAATACGTTAGAAACCAATGATACACAAGATGCTACTACTACCTATACTTCTACTTCGTATTATGCGTATTCTGATGTAAATGGATGTGCAGATACAGACAATGATGGTGTGGCAGATAAAACAGATTTAGATGATGATAACGATGGTATTTTAGATGGGGATGAATACAGTTGTGGTGCAGCTATATACGTAGGAGATTATACCATTACCACAGGAACTTCATTAAGTTATGGAGGTTCTTTAAATAATGGAAATGCAAGAGGAGCTTTAACCGTTGCTTTTACAGACTTAACTACTTTTACTTCAATTGTAGATGCTAAAGAAGCGTCTAGTTTCTTGGTAAATGATGCTAATACAGCTTACTCAATGAAAGCCACTGTGGCGCCAACTAATGGTTTGTTATCACAGGTTACTTTTGGCCCTAGTTTAGTTGGAAATACCAATACTACTATTTCAAACAACCAGCAGTCTATTACCTTGTCTTGGAATATTCCTGTAGGCGCAACTGTTTATGATCCGGATGACCAATTGACTTCTCATACTGATGGTCAAGGTTTAAATTCTGGAGGTATTATTACTACGCGTGCGGCTTATACGGTAGCACAATCTACATGGAAAGTAGTATTGCCATTGCCTTATTTAAGTAGAGAAGTAGTATTAAATGCGGCATTTAGTTCTACTACAGCCTTTTCTACAGAATCGTTTGGGATTGCTACTAACATTTGTAGTAAAACCAATGATGCCGATGGTGATGGAAAATCAAATGCGATTGATACGGATTCTGATGGAGATGGATGTTTTGACTTAGTAGAATCAGGAAGTGCTCAATTCACTTCTTTAACACAAGAAACAATTGCAGGTGCAGTAGGAACTAACGGAGTTTCTACCTTGGTAGAAAGTAACGATACTTTCTTTGCAACAGATAACTATACATTAACCCCTAATTTCTTAGACAAATCTGTTAAAGCATGTTTAGATACCGATTCGGACGGCGTGCCAAACACAGCGGATATTGATGATGATAATGATGGGGTATTAGACAAAGTAGAATGTGATAGACCAGCGCCAGTTACTGCTTTTGGTTTTGCGACTATTGCAGGAACTTCTGGCAGACAAATGTACATTACCAATAAAACGACAGGAGAAAACATTGGTAAAGTAACAATAGCGCCTGTTTCAAACATTGCAGTGGATCAGTTAGCAGGAAATGCTTTGGATTATAGTGTGAGCGGCCACTGGGTTGATGGTGCATTAGCCAATTCAGCCGATCGTAAAATGACGGTTAAATTTGAGCCAGTAGCGCCTTATACTGCTTTAGACGCTAAAGTATTAGTAACTGAAGGGGGTAATGGTCAATGGGGATTCCACCCAAGAAGTTTACGCATTGATGGTGGTATTGCTGGTAATGGTATTGTAAGATCAATTCCACAACGCAACTACCTGAAAGAAAACTACCAAGTAGGCACGGTAATTACCCCAAGCATGAAAATGTCTACTAACTTCAAGACCATGTTAGCTGGAAGTACCAATAAAGTATTCATTAAAGTACAGTACAATGCCGTAGCTACTGCTGCAGCACCATTGGTATTAAGTTATACTTGGAATGCATTGTATGGTAATGTAGCGAATGAAAATTTCGGTTTCCAATTGTTAGAATTGAATGCTGCAACGTCTACTGCGGGTTGTGATAAAGATGGCGATGGAATAGACAATGATTTGGATACCGACTCTGACGGAGACGGTTGTAATGATGCTGTAGAATCTCAAACCGCTTCTATAGCTAATACAGTACCATTTACAGGAACGGTAGGGGCTAATGGTTTCTTGAATACTTTAGAGACTAATTCAGAAAGTGGTGTGTCTAATGTAAATCCAACTTATACTAATGCATTGGACAATACCTTTAATGGATGTACTGATTTTGACACAGATGGTATTCCTGATTTTACAGATATTGACGATGATAACGATGGTGTAGTGGACTGGATGGAGCAACAAGATTGCTTGTATCCAGTAACTGATTTGACACAATTAACCTTCAATGGTACGGCTGTATTTTCAGTAACTAATGCTACTACCATTGCCTCTGGAACTACAGGTGCTTGGGCAAACTCGTATTCAAATCAAGCCTTAAAATTACCAATTCATTTAGAATACAATACTACTGCAGATGCCAATCAGGTGATGCTTGGTTTAATTCCGGTTGGGGCTACAAAAATTACCAATAACTGGCAAGACGGAGCCTATAAATTCTATCACACAGGGGCTTCATTGTATGGTAAATTCCCTGCTGCGACATGGAATATTAATAATTTAGGTTTCGCTGCGAATCAATTGTTAGAAATTGATATTAACGAAACCGGTTATGTTACTGTTAAATCAGGCGGAGTGTTGAGATACCAATTCCAAGGTGAAGTTTCAGATTATAACTTGACGGTATCGTCTTTACAACCAAAGACTTTATCTAACATCAAATTGCGTGCATATTCTGTATATAAAGAATGTACAGACATTGATACCGATAGTGATGGAGTTGTGAACCGTTTGGATTTAGATTCAGATGCTGACGGATGTTCGGATGCGAAAGAAGCAGGAACAACTACAGTTACTACAGCTAACTATCAACATACAACTACAGTAGGATCAAACGGTTTAGCAGATGCTTTAGAAGCTACTGCTGATAACAGTAGCTATAATGGCACGTATACCTATGGTTTTGCCTTAACTGCTGATGCTAATTCTTGTGCTACTGTAACTCCAGAAAATTGTGTGGTTACTAGACCTGCTGCTGCTACCACTTGGGGTATGGTAAGATCGTTTCAATCAAATGCGGTGATATTTAACGGAGGTACTCCTACTGCGGCTGATTTAAATGCAGATGGAATTTCTGAAATCCTTGTACCCGCTAGTGATTACTCAGGTTTTTATGTGTACAAAGGCGATGGATCAAATGCTGCTACTGCAACAAAAAATTATGTAGTCCCATTAACTGCAGAAAAAAATAGTCAACCAGCTATTGCTGATTTAAATGGAGATGGTACGCCAGAAGTGATTGTTAACAGTGCCGGTTTTGTTTATATTTTCAATAATGTAAGCGGATCTACTACTTCTTACTTATATAAATCTACCACAGCGTCTCAATACCTTCAAGAGGTAGATCCATATATTGTCGATATTGACGAAGATGGGAAACCAGAAATTGTCATGGGTAATGATGTATTTAGTCTTTCCGGAGATTTTGGTGCAACAGGCACTACTTTGGTTAAGAAAATCGCAGGACCAGTATTGACCTATATTAATAACAATATCAATTATCCAAGTGCTAATCGCGAAGTGATAGTTGTAGATATTATTCCATCTAATCCTGGTAAAGAAATTGTATTTGGTTCACGTGTATATAAAGTAAACATGAGTAATTCTACTATGACTTTACTAAGAGATATGTCTACCATTAATGGATATGCTTCTGCATCTGGCGATTACGGCCCTACAGCCGTAGCCGATATGGATTTAGATGGTGATTTAGACATTGTGTATACGGGTGGTACTAAAGTTTATATGTGGGATCCAAACCAAATGCAAGTTTTGTTTGAAAGAGTTCCTGCAACTTTTACGAATGGTGTTAGAGGTATGACATTGATTTCTAATGTCTACAATGATGTTGCAACTGGTGGTAAATCAAAAGATTTACCAGAAGCAATTGTTGTAAATAGTGCTTCTAGTACCAACGGTACTTTAACAGCTTATAACTTAAATTATACTACTGGAAATAAATATGTTTGGTCTATTGGTACTAACGATAAATCAGGTAGTACAGGATTAACTGCTTTTGATTTTGATGGTAATGGTATTCGTGAAATTGTCTATAGAGATGAAACTACCTTACGTATCATCAACGGTAACTTAAATGTACCAACAAATAATGCTGTATTTACAGTAAACTCTCTAACTTGGGGAGAATATCCAATTGTAGCTGATTTAGACAATGACGGTGAAGCCGAAATTGCGGTTACAGGAGATAATACTCTACAAGTTTTTGGAAGAAGTCTTTCTACTTCTCCATGGAAATCGGCTCCAAGTTATTGGAATCAAAGAAATTATCGTATTTCAAACATCAACAGTAATTTGACAGTTCCAGTAAAAGAGCGTTATGTTGCTAATTCGGTAAACTACAATAATAACCTTGTTCAGTTGCAGTTGCAAGATTTAGGAGAAGGCGTGCCAGCTGGTTCTATGATTGTGCCAGATGCCACTATTGCTATTACCTCTGTAACAGCTAGTTGTCCTAATTTAACTGTTAATACTACTATTTCTAATACAGGCTCTTATATGTTGCCAGCAGGTACACCTGTTGCGGTATATCAGAGTGACCCAACTTCTACTAACGCTATTTTGTTAGGGGTGTATACAACTCCTTCTAAACTAACTGTTGGGCAAACCTTGAATTTTACTATTACTACTACTTTAAAATCGACAACTTCGTCTGTATTTGTAGTGGTTAATGATAATGGAACTACTGCCCGTCCTTATACTTTAAGTTCGCAGTTTCCTAATAGTGGAATTGAAGAATGTGACTATTCTAATAATAAAGCGACAGCTTCATTTACTTGTCCAGATAATGACGGTGATGGTGTGTCCGACTTTGCAGACCTTGACGATGACAATGATGGTGTGGTAGATACAATGGAAGCGACTAACTGTGTGTATCCAGCCATTAATTTAGGTGCCTTAACCTACAATGGTAGTACAACTACCGTTGCATTATCAGGTACTACATTAACATTATCAGGTAATAACTCATCTTGGTCTTCTAAATACTCAGACCAAGTGTTGAAATTACCAATACATATAGAATACAATACAGGAACTACAGCAAGCTACGCCATGGTAGGACTATTGCCTGTTGGGGCTGCCAAGACTCCAACTGATTGGCAAGATGGAGCTTATAAAATATACAATGAAGATGGTAATTTCAAAGGAAAATTACCAAATACAACTTGGGATGTAATCACTTCATATACAGCTGGTACCAAAATAGAAATGGACATTTCCGAAACGGGTTGGGTTGTGGTTAAAAATAACGGAATGGTTATTCGTGAATTCCAAGGGGTAGTGTCTGATTATAATTTAGCCTTCTCGGCTTATAACGCTAGAGGATATAATAATTTCAAAGTAACTCAATTTGACCCAGCAGTTACCTGTACAGATTTAGATTCAGATGGTGATGGAATTGTCAACCGTTTGGACTTAGATTCAGATGGCGATAATTGTTCAGATGCTAAAGAAGCAGGAACAACAACTGCAACTACGGCTGACTACAAACATACTACTACAGTAGGAACTAACGGTTTAGCCGATGCTCTAGAAGCAACTGCTGATAACAACCGTTACAACGGTACCTATACCTATACCTATGCTGCTAATGGAAGTATTAACATGTGTGTTGATACTGATACTGATGGTGTTGCCGATGGTCTAGACTTAGATGATGATAATGACGGAGTATTAGATACTATTGAAGAATCTTGTACTACCTACAGCTATACAGGAGCTAATGTAACGCTTACCGTACCAACAGGAGTTGTAAGCATGAAAGTGAAAATGTGGGGTGCCGGTGGTGGTGGACCTAATAGTGCAACAGCTACTTCGGCTTCTGGTGCATTTGTGTCTGGTACACTAACCCCTACTGCAGGAGAGTCATTGACTTTAATTGTGGGTCAAGGAGGTAGAAATAACTCAACTGCAACTACTTATGGTGGCGGTGGAGCTGGAGGTATTGATACATTCTCTGGCTTGAACGGTGCTTCAGGAGGAGGACGTTCTGAATTAAGAAGAGGTACAACAACCTTATTACTTGCAGGTGCTGGTGCCGGTGGTGCTGCTAACCCTACTCACTACACCTATTCTGGTGCAGGAGGTTTGTTGACAGGTTTTGATGGTATTGCAAACGACCAAGTAGCTACAGGTGCAGGTAAAGGGGGAACTCAAACTGCTGGTGGTTTAGGAGGTACAATTGCTGCTGTTACAGGTTATAATGCTACTAACGGTGCTCAATATACTGGAGGTAACGGAGGTAAATCGCAAGGTGCTAACTCCGGTGCTGGTGCCGGTGGTGGTGCTGGTTGGTACGGTGGAGGTGGTGGAGCCGGTTACGGTTTTGATCCTTACCAAGAAAATGCTGCCGGTGGTGGTTCATCTTACTTTAATACTTTAGTTACAGCGCGATATGGTGTAGCTGGAAATATGAGTACAGTTTTAGGAGCGCAAGTTCCTGCACCAAATAATACAGACCTTGCTTATGTAGCAGGTGTTGGAGTTGGTGGAGCTGCAGGTGCTGTTGGAGGTAACGGTTTAGTTCAAATTTGTTATACTTTAGACACCGATGGTGATGGAGTAATTAACTCATTGGATTTAGACTCTGATGGTGATGGTTGTTCAGATGCGAAAGAAGCAGGTACAACTACTGACTCTACGACAGACTACACACACCCAGCGCCTTATGGAACCAACGGTTTTGTAGATGCCAAAGAAACCGCTGCTGGTAGTGGTGTTTATAACGGTTCTTATACCTATGCTAGGGCAAATAATGCAGGACAAACGGCTTGTGCTGATTTAGACCAAGACGGTATCCAAGATGATAATGACATTGACGATGATAATGATGGTATCCTAGATAATGTAGAGTGTCCAGCTATGGCGCCTTACAAAGTATACACGTACAACCGTCCTGATGGAGGTTGGGCTTCAAATACTCCTGTAATTGTTTCAGGTCAAACGACTCAAACGGTTGCAGTAGACCAACGTACCAATGCTACGGCAGGTGCTGCCAATGCGTTTAGCGCTAATGGTATTACCACTTGGAAATTGATTGCTAGTGAGGTGTATCCTAATGCGAGCAATACCATTGAAGTAAAAATGGCACCAACAACGGCTACCAATGGCTCTTATATTGTGGCCGATGGTATGTTGATTACTAATGGAGCGACGACTTATATGATTGACAACAACTCTGGTATTGCAGGCGAATTTGCCATTGCAGGTACGGGTTGGGTATCACAAAATGTAGGGGGTTCTATCAATGGAATTAACTTATATGTACAAAGTCCATATAATGGTAATGCTACGGCTGTTTGGAAATTTACGACGCCAGCAATAGTATGTACCGATACCGACGGTGATGGTACACCAGATTTTAGAGATTTAGATGCTGATGGCGACGGATGTTCGGATGCGTATGAAGCCGGAACTACGACGGACAAAACAGCTAATTTCAAACATACCACTACTGTGGGTACTAACGGTTTAGCCAATGCTTTAGAGGCAACAGCAGACAATGGTATATACAATGGTTCGTATACTATGGATCGTGCAACTGATGCGTCAGTAAATAAATGTATCGATACCGATACAGATGGCGTATCTGACTTAGACGATTTAGATGATGATAACGACGGTATTTTAGACACAGTAGAATGCCCTGAGGCAGCTGGTGTGTACAAATACAAAGTCTATACCTATAATAGAACTGACGATACCAACCTTCCAACCAACCTTCCTGTTAAAATTTCAGGAGCAGGTGTGACGAATGTGGTATTGAATCAAAAAACAGCAGGTACTTTCAATTACAATGGAGTAGCATGGAAACTATTGGCTTCGGATGTAACTGCCGATGCCAACAAACAAATTAAAATCCAAACCCTTCCAGCAACGGGAGTGAATGGCACCTACTATTTTGCCGATGCGATGTTAATTACCAATGGTACTACTTACTATGTAATTAACGACCGTGATCCTGGATTTAGTAAAGCAGGTTCTTGGACAGATCAAGCCAATTATGGCGGTAACTATTTGAACAATATGTTCTATGCCAACATCAATGCGGCCAATACTGCTACTTGGACCTTAAATAATATTGGTAACCCAGCAACTCAATGTGATATTGATGGGGATGGTGTAATGAACCAAATGGATCCAGATTCAGATGGTGACGGTTGTTCGGATGCGTTTGAAGCAGGAACAGTGACTACACAGTCGGCTACTACGGTGGCTGCTCCGTATGGCAACAACGGTTTTGCGGACAGCAAAGAAACCGCTGCAGAAAGTGGTCAATATACTGGAACATATCTTTTCAGTTATGTTGTTAATGGAACTATTAATGCATGTATAGACTCTGACAACGACGGAATCAGAGATGTGATTGATGTGGATGACGATAATGATGGAGTTTTTGACTCGATTGAATGTCCTTGTACTCCGGCTGGTACTTCAGCTCAAATTATCGCGCCTATTAGTTTAACGACAACACCAAATCCGATAGCACCAACTAGCTATACATTCCCTGAGAACGTATACAATGGCGGTGGTTTATCTGCAATCCCTACTACGGAGGCTTCATTGAGTGGTATTACTCACGCTTCGCCTACCAATTATGCTACGCATGCAGCTTATATTTCTTCTACTAATGGTATTGGAAATGCATGGAAGTTTACTTTGCCTGCACCGAGTGATGTTAAAGGTATGGCCATTTGGATTCCTGGTTCAGTTGCTTATGGTGGAGGTGATGCGCCATTTAAGAAGTTCAAAGTATCTTGGGAAGATTGTGGAGGAAATACTAGATCTCAAATTTTCGATTTGGGTACACCTTCTGCTGCTGCTAAATTATTATACTTTACTGATCCAGTTGTAGGAGTATCTTCATTCCGATTCGACATTTTAGAAGTTTGGTATGACGAGGAAATGGACCTTGGTGCTTCTGATGGATGGGAAATGGCTGCCGTAGGTAGTATTCCTGCAGCCTTTGATATTACTTTAGGTGAAATTAGATTCATTGGACAAACCACCGATTTTGTCCCAACCTTGGGTTATTCATCTAATTGTACGACAGATACAGATGGAGATGGTAAACCAAACCGCTTAGATACAGATTCAGACGGTGATGGTTGTGGTGATGCTTTTGAAGCAGGAGCTACTACTACAAAAACAGAAACTGTAATACCAGGTCCTTATGGTACCAACGGTATGGCAGATAGTAAAGAAACTACGACTGATAACGGTGTATTTAACGGTACGTATACGTATAAATATGCTAAAGATGCTGAGGCTAATATGTGTATAGACTCAGATAATGATGGGTCAGCCAACTTCTTTGATATTGATGACGATAATGATGGTATCACTGATATTGATGAAGACTTCCCGGCATGTAAAGATTCTAAAACGTACCGTTGGGTAACTTGGACCTCTATTACACCAACTATAGCTACAGGTACCGTATCTAATGGCTTGAAAACCATGAACGTTACAGTGACTAACTCAAACGGTGGTATGTTGCAAACCAATGGTATGTATGAGGGTAATTTAATACCAGCATCGTATGGGGTGCCAGTCAATGCGCCAATTACCATTGCTAATTCTAAGGCGGGTATTGTGACCATGACCTTTAGTGAAGCAGTGGTATCACCTACATTTGCCTTTACATCGATTGGTAATCCAGGTACATCTGTTCCGGTAATTACTACTACTCCTTATACGATTGAATGGAGTGGTTCAGCGACTACTTTTGATACACCAACACAATTCACAGGTAGAGAAGGTAAGGCTATTGTTGGTCTTACAGGTTATGCTACTTCATACACCATGAATTATACGGCAGATGAGTACTATTGTAACATTGCCTTTGGGGTAAAAGATGTGTCGGCTTGTTCTTCTGGAACACCACTAGATACAGATGGAGATGGTATTCAAAACAGTTTGGATTCAGATTCAGATGGTGACGGTTGTTCGGATGCTTTTGAGGCAGGAACAGTAACGTCTAAAACAACGCCAACTGTGGCAGGTCCTTATGGAGCTAACGGTATGGCAGACAGCAAAGAATCTCCTGCAGAAACAGGAGCGTATAATTCAACCAATACGTATACTAATTATGCTATTAATCCACAGATTAATATGTGTAATGATAATGATAATGATGGAGTATCTGATTATGTAGATATTGACGATGACAACGACGGTGTATTAGACACGGTAGAGTCGCCAGGATGTAACTATGTAGCTTTTGCTTCAGATGATTTTGGTAAAGTAGGTATTAGTACTGCAGTAGCTGCTGCTGGTACAGCTGACTTTACAGGGCCTTATGCCTTGAATGCTGGAGACGGTGCGCAATTGAGCGCAGCCAAAGTGCCAGGTTATGCTTGGGCATGGTCTAACGGTGACCGTTATGTTTCAGATGGACAATACGGTATCGTATCTAACCCACGTTTGGGAGGATTTGGCTGGTACAACATTAACAAAGACCATACTACCGAAAATACGGGTGGTGGTGGAGCCATGTTATTGATTAACGGTTCAAACCCTGGTCAAGTGGCATATACTAATACAGTTATAGGCTTGACTATTGGTAAAAAATACCGTTTCTCTGCTTGGGTTGCCAATGTTTTAGACAACACAACTACCATTAAACCAAACTTGATCTTGCGAATTAAAAACGCGGCAGGTACGGTGGTAAGTAGTGTTTCTACAGGAGACGTGGCTTCTAGCGCAGGTGCGATATTATGGACTAAATACGATTTAGAGTTTGTAGCTTCGACTTCTACCATGACTTATGACTTGGTAAGTAATGCAGCTTCAGGAGGTGGTAACGATTTTGCTTTAGATGACATTAGCTTGAGCGAATGTTTCACACCAAATGTGGATACAGACGGTGACGGAACACCAAACCATTTGGATTTAGATTCAGACGGTGATGGTTGTAACGACGCAGTTGAGGCAGGAACAGTAAGTAATTTAACTGATGCTACCGTAGCAGGTCCTTATGGAACTAACGGTTTAGCAAACAGTAAAGAAACAGCTACTGATAACGGTACACCAAACGTAAACTACACCTATCCTCGTGCAGTAAATACGACTTTAAACGGTTGTATCGATACTGATAAAGACGGTGTATCTGACTTGAACGATGTGGATGACGACAACGATGGAATTTTAGACAGCGTGGAAGCACCTGGTTGTAATTTCATTACCATGAATAGCGAAACCTTTGGTAACGTGGGTATCAGTACCGCTGTTGCTGGGGTAACAGGAGATTTCTCAGGACCACAAAGATTAAACTTTGGAGATGGAGATCGTATTTCTGCGGCTACAGTACCAGGCTATACTTGGACTTGGCAAGACGGAGTTCGTGGCGCCAATGACGGTCAATATGCCGTGGTTTCTAACGCAAGATTAGGAGGTTTTGCGGCATGGATAAATGAAAATAAAGACCATACTACCTACTCTACTGGTGGTGGTGGCGCCATGTTGTTGATCAATGGTGCTAATCCTGGTCAAGTAGCTTACACTAACACATTGAATTACTTAACCGTAGGTAAGAAGTTTAAATTCTCTGCTTGGATTGCGAATGTTTGTAATTCATGTCCAGTAAAACCAAATATCTTATTGCGTATTAAAAACGCATCAGGTACGGTTGTAGCTAGTGTTTCTTCTGGAGACATTAACGACTCTAGTAATACATTGAACTGGGCTAAATACGAATTAGAGTTTACAGCTACTACTTCTACCATGACTTACGAGTTGGTAAGTAATGCCATCTCTGGTGGAGGTAATGATTTTGCAATTGATGACATCATCCTGGCAGAATGTTACACGCCAGTAGTAGATACAGACGGAGATGGAATTCCAAATCATTTAGATTTAGATTCTGACAACGACGGCTGTTCTGATGCCAATGAAGCGTATGGAAACACAACGGCTCAAGGAACAGACAACAACCAATACTATGGAACAGGTAATCCACCAGCGGTAGATGCAACAGGTAAAGTAACGGGAGCAACTTATCCAGGTACTAATGCCAATGTAACTACAGCAGGAAGAGCAAGTACTGTTACTACACAACCGGCTAATCAAGTTGTACAAGTAGCAGATACAGCTACCTTTACGGCAGCGGTAACTCCAGGAACTGGTGTAACAAGCTACCAATGGGAGCAAAGTACAGACGGTGGTACTACTTGGACTACTATAACTAATAATGCAACATTTGCTGGGGCTACAACAACTACTTTGGTAGTGAGTAATGTAACCATGGCAATGAACCAATACAAATACCGTTTACAAATTAAAGAGTCGAACTTTGCTTGTGGTAATGTAACTACAAATGCAGCGCGATTATTAATTGGTAATGTTCCAAGTATTGTTGATGATACTAAAGCGGTAGCTGAGGATACTCCTGCTACAGGAAATGTATTGTCTAACGATAAAGGTTCAGGAAATACTGCTTTAACAGTAAATAGTTTCACAGTAAACGGAACAACGTATACAGCGGGACAAACTGCAACTATTGCAGGTGTGGGAACAGTGGTAGTCAATGCTAATGGAACTTACACTTTCACTCCAGAGCCTAATTACAACGGTGCGGTACCAACTATTGAGTACACTGCTACTGATGCTAATGGAGGAACAGATACAGGTAAATTAGACATTACGGTAACTGCCGTGAACGATGTACCAGTGGCGACTAACGAAACCACTTCTACACCGCAAGACACACCAAAATCTGGTAATGTCTTGGCTAATGATACTGATGCCGACGGAGATACACTAAGTATCACTACGTTTACGGTAGGTGGAGTAACCTATAATGCAGGCGAAACAGCTAACATTCCTGGAAAAGGAACGATTGTAGTGAATGCTGATGGTAGTTATACCTTCACACCAGCCTTCGGTTATGTAGGATCAATTCCTGCTATCGAGTATGCAATTAGTGATGGAAATGGTGGAAACACTACAGGAACATTAACACTTTCAGTTGGAAATGTAAACGATGCTCCGCTACCAGCTACTGATATTGCAGAAACACCGGCAGGTACTAACGCAACAGGTAACGTTTTAACGAATGATACCGATGTGGATGGAGATACGTTAACAGTTAGTAAAATAACAATTGGAGGCGTAGATTATCCTGTAGGAACACCAGTAGTATTAACCGAAGGAACAATTACAGTAAACGCTGATGGTTCATACACTTTTGAACCAGCAACGGGTTACTCAGGAGATGTACCAATGATTACGTACACCGTAACCGATGGAACGTCAACAAGAACCGCAAGTTTAGACTTGTTTGTTTCACCAATAAATGCTGATCCAGTGGCTACTAATGATACTGCAACAGTGGCTGAGGACGGTACTGCAACGGGTAACGTATTGACTAATGATACAGATGCCGATGCAGGAACAACCCTTGTAATTACGGAATACTCATTTACTGTGGGAGGGGTTACTTATACGTATCCAGCAGGAAGTAAATCAGTAATTCCAGGAGTGGGAACCATTCAAGTGAATGCAAACGGAACATACGAATTTGTTCCAAATGCAGATTATAATGGTGCAGTGCCAGCTATTACTTACACCGTAAGTGATGGAGACGGAGGAAAGGACACAGGAAGTCTTGCCATTACAATTACTGCGGCTAACGATACACCAATGGCGGTTAACGATGATAATATCGCTACACCAGAGGATACGCCAGCAACAGGAAATGTATTGGATAACGATAGTGATATTGATGGAGATACCATTACTGTAAAAGAATATACAGTAGGAGGAGTAACCTATGCAGCCGGAACAACGGCTCAAATTCCTGGTAAAGGATCAATTATTATCAACGAAGACGGATCGTTTGTTTTCACTCCAGAGGCGAATTATTCAGGACCAGTACCAACTATTGTGTACACGACTGAAGATAGTACTGGAGCAACAGATTCAGCTAGCTTAAACCTTAGCGTGACTCCAGTAAACGATGCGCCAGTAGCAACTAATGATACTAAAACTGTAGGTCAAGGCGAAACCGCTACAGGAAATGTACTTGCGAATGATACTGATGCTGAAAACAACACCTTAACAGTAACTGATTTCACAATTAATGGAGAAACCTATCCAGCAGGAAGTATCGTAGATATTCCAGGAGTAGGTACCTTGAAAGTGAATGCAGATGGAAGTTACACGTTCACACCAGTAGATGGTTATTCAGGTGCAGTTCCAGCAATTACGTATACAGTAAGTGATGGTCAAGGCGCAACAAGTACAGGAACTTTAGCAATAACAGCTGCCGAAGACCTAGACGATGATAATGACGGAATCTTAGATTCAGTTGAAAATGCAGCTTGTTCACCAGCTAATCCAAATTGTGATTCAGACGGAGACGGAATTCCAAACCGTTTGGACATTGATTCAGATAACGATGGCATCAATGATGTAATCGAAGCAGGAGGAACAGATGCAGATAATGACGGTAGAGCCGATGGAGCAGTAGATGCGAATGGAGTGCCACAATCAGCTAATGGCGGATTGACTCCAGTAGATACAGATTCAGATGGTAAAGCGAATCCATATGATGTAGATTCTGATGGAGATGGTATTTCAGATGCTATCGAAAAAGGAACAGGTACAACACCAGTAGATTCTGATGGAGATAACATTCCAGACTATTTAGACACTGACTCAGATAACGATGGTATCTTAGATGCAGTAGAAAAAGGAACAGGAACTACTCCGGTAGACACAGATGGAGACGGAACACCGGATTACAGAGATACAGATTCTGATGGAGACGGTATTTTAGATTCAGTAGAAAAAGGAACAGGAACTACTCCACTAGACACTGATGGAGATGGAACCCCTGACTTCCAAGACACGGATTCTGATAATGACGGAATTAAAGACGCTATCGAAAAAGGAACAGGAACAACTCCACTTGATACAGATGGTGACGGAACTCCAGATTACAGAGACGCTGATTCAGACGGTGACGGTATTACTGATGCTGCTGAAAAAGGAACAGGAACGACTCCAAAAGATACAGATGGAGATGGAACACCTGACTTCCAAGACACAGATTCTGATAACGACGGTATTTTAGATAGCGTTGAAAAAGGAACAGGAACCACTCCAAAAGATACAGATGGAGATGGAACACCTGACTTCCAAGATACAGATTCTGATAACGACGGTATTTTAGATAGCGTTGAAAAAGGAACAGGAACTACCCCAGCTGATACAGATGGTGATGGTATTCCAAACTTCCAAGATACAGACTCTGATGGAGACGGTATCCCAGACGCAGTAGAAAAAGGAACAGGAACAACACCGCTTGATACAGATGGTGACGGAACACCTGATTACTTAGATACGGATTCAGATAACGATGGTATTCCAGACGCTACTGAAGATGCAGGTTGTACAGGAACAGCTCCATGTACTCCTACGGATACAGATGGTGACGGAACTCCAGATTACAGAGACGCTGATTCAGACGGTGACGGTATTACTGATGCTGCTGAAAAAGGAACAGGATCAACTCCAAAAGATACAGATGGAGATGGAACACCTGACTTCCAAGACACAGATTCTGATAATGACGGTATCTTAGATGCAGTAGAAAAAGGAACAGGAACGACTCCAAAAGATACAGATGGAGACGGAACACCTGACTTCCAAGACACGGATTCGGACAATGACGGTATCTTAGATGCAGTAGAAAAAGGAACAGGAACAACACCTCTTGATACAGATGGAGATGGAACACCTGACTTCCAAGACACAGATTCTGATAATGACGGTATTCCAGATGCGGTAGAAAAAGGAAATGGACCTACACCTATCGATACAGATGGTGATGGTATTCCAGATTATAGAGATCCAGATTCTGATAATGATGGTATTCCAGATGCAACGGAAGATGCAGGATGTACAGGAACAGCTCCATGTACTCCTACTGATACAGATGGCGACGGAACTCCAGATTACAGAGACACAGACTCTGATGGCGATTTGAAACCAGACAACCAAGAAGGTGCTGTAGATACGGATAGTGATGGTACTCCTAACTTCCAAGATACAGACTCTGACGGAGATGGTGTGCCAGATAGTATTGACCAATGTCCATTAGAAGTTGGAACTGCCGCTACAAAAGGATGTCCAGATGACTTTGATGGTGACGGTTTAGTTGATGCTATTGACTTAGATGATGATAATGACGGAATCTTAGATTCAGTTGAAAATGCAGCGTGTAACCCAGTCGCAACAGATTGTGATTCAGATGGAGACGGTATTCCAAATCGTTTGGATTCGGATTCAGATAATGATGGAATTTCTGATGTGAACGAAGCTGGTGGAACAGATGCAAATAATGATGGTAAAGCCGACGGAGCAGTAGATGCTAATGGGGTGCCACAATCAGCTAATGGCGGATTAACAGCTCCAGATACAGACGGTGATGGTAAATTGAATCCGTATGACTTAGATTCAGACGGTGACGGAATACCAGATGCTGTAGAAAAAGGTCCTGATGGAAATAACCCATTAGATACTGATAATGATGGTACACCTGATTATAAAGATGTAGATTCTGATAATGATGGAATTTTAGATGCTGTTGAAAAAGGCACTAATGGAAATGTACCATTGGATACAGATAAAGACGGAATCCCTGATTATAGAGATTTAGATTCTGATGGAGATGGTATTCCAGACTCAGTAGAGAAAGGAACAGGAACAACACCGCTTGATACAGATGGCGATGGTATTCCAGATTTCCAAGATACCGATTCTGATAACGACGGTATTCCAGATGCAACTGAAGATAGAGGATGTACAGGAACAGCTCCATGTACTCCAACAGATACAGATGGTGATGGAACGCCAGATTATAGAGATGCAGATTCAGACGGAGACGGTATTCCGGATTCAGTTGAAAAAGGAACAGGAACGACTCCAAAGGATACAGATGGAGATGGAACACCAGACTTCCAAGACACAGATTCTGATAATGACGGTATCTTAGATGCAGTAGAAAAAGGAACAGGAACGACTCCAAAAGATACAGATGGAGATGGAATCCCTGACTTCCAAGATACGGATTCTGATAACGACGGTATTCCAGACTCAGTAGAGAAAGGAACAGGAACAACACCTCTGGATACAGATGGAGATGGAATTCCAGACTTCCAAGACACAGATTCTGATAACGACGGTATTCCAGATGCAGTAGAAAAAGGAACAGGAACAACACCTGCTGATACTGATGGAGATGGAATCCCTGATTATAGAGACCCAGATTCTGATAATGACGGTCTTCCAGATAGTCAAGAAGGAACAGCAGATACTGATGGAGATGGAACTCCAGATTATAAAGATGCTGATTCAGACGGAGACGGTGTGCCAGATGCAACGGATAGATGTCCTACAGTAGCCGGTGCAGCGAGCAACAATGGTTGTCCTGCTGACTTTGATGGAGACGGTATTGTTGATGCGGTTGACTTAGATGATGATAACGACGGTATCCTAGATACAGTTGAGAATGCAGCATGTAACCCAACTAGTCCAAATTGTGATTCAGACGGTGATGGAATTCCAAACCGATTTGATGCAGATTCAGACAACGATGGTATTAAAGATACAATCGAGGCAGGAGTAGTAGATGCGAATAACGATGGTAAAGCAGACGGAGCAATAGATGCTAACGGTGTACCAGTAGCTGTAAACGGTGGTAAAACACCTGTTGATACTGACGGTGACGGAAGTGCTAATCCGTATGATGTAGATTCTGATGGAGATGGTATTTCTGATGCTATCGAAAAAGGACCAAACGGAGCAACACCGATAGATACAGACGGTGATGGAACACCAGATTATTTAGATAAAGATTCGGATAATGATGGTATTCCAGACTCAGTAGAAAAAGGTCCAGGAACAGCTATTCGCGATACAGATGGCGATGGTATTCCAGACTATAGAGATACTGACACTGACGGTGACGGTATTCCAGATAGCGTTGAAGATGCAGGTTGTACAGGTACAGCACCATGTACGCCTACAGATACTGACGGAGACGGAACACCTGATTATAGAGATGTAGACTCTGACGGAGACGGAATTTCTGATGCAGCCGAAAAAGGAGCCGATCCATTGCATCCATTGGATACAGATGGTGATGGTATTCCAGATTTCCAAGATACTGATTCAGACAATGATGGTATTTTAGATTCAGCTGAAAAAGGAACAGGAACAACACCTCTTGATACTGATGGAGATGGAACTCCAGATTATAGAGATTTAGATTCTGACGGAGACGGTATTCCAGACGCTGTAGAAAAAGGAACAGGAACAACACCAAGAGATTCTGATGGTGATGGTACTCCAGACTTCCAAGATACAGATTCTGATAATGACGGAATCCCAGATGCTATAGAAAAAGGAAATGACCCATTACGTCCATTGGATACAGATGGCGATGGTATCCCAGACTATAGAGATACAGATTCTGATAACGACGGTATTCCAGATGCAGTAGAGAAAGGAAACGATCCATTGAATCCAACAGATACAGATGGTGATGGTATTCCAGATTTCCAAGATACCGATTCAGATAATGACGGAATCTTAGACGCAACTGAAGATAGAGGATGTACAGGTACAACGCCATGTACACCAACAGATACTGACGGAGATGGTATTCCAGATTATAAAGATTTGGATTCTGATAATGACGGAATTACAGATGCAGTAGAAAAAGGAACAGGAACTACACCGCTTGATACTGACAGCGATGGAACTCCAGACTTCCAAGATACGGATTCTGATAACGATGGTAAACCAGACAACCAAGAAGGTGTTGCCGATACAGATGAAGATGGCACTCCTAATTATAGAGATGCTGATTCAGATGGTGATGGGGTATTAGATAGTGTTGACCAATGTCCTTATGTAGATGGATTTGGAAGTACAACAGGTTGTCCTGTTGATACAGACGGAGACGGAATTGTTGATGGACTTGACGCAGACGATGACAATGACGGTATCTTAGATACAGTAGAAGGAGCAGTTTGTGATCCAGCAGCAGTAAATTGTGATACTGACGGTGATGGAATTCCAAACCGTTTAGATCCAGACTCTGATAACGATGGAATCTCTGATGTAGTAGAAACCAACGGAACAGACGCTAACGGTGACGGAATGGTAGATGGAGCAGTTGATGCTGATGGTGTACCTGAGTCTTCAAATGGTGGAGTAACTCCTCCTAATACTGATGGAACAGGAAACGCTAATCCGTATGACCTAGATTCAGATGGAGATGGTATTTCAGATGCTATCGAAAAAGGGGCTAATGGTAACGATCCGTTAGATACTGATGGAGATAACATTCCTGATTATTTAGATACTGATTCAGATAATGATGGAATTCCAGATACTCTTGAAAAAGGTGCAGGACCAGGTCTTGTAGATACAGATGGAGATGGAACGCCAGATTATAGAGACACTGACTCTGATAACGATGGTATAACTGATGCTGTGGAAAAAGGTGAGAATGGAAATAATCCAAGAGACACTGATGGAGATGGTACGCCAGACTTCCAAGACCCAGACTCTGACAATGATGGAATTACTGATGCAGTAGAAAAAGGAACTGGAACTACTCCAGCAGATACTGATAATGACGGTACCCCTGATTACAGAGATGTGGATTCAGATGGAGACGGAGTATTGGATGCAGTAGATGATTGTCCTTTGGTTGTAGGTTCACCGTATTTAAATGGTTGTCCAGGAACTGATACAGATGGAGACGGTATTCCAGATGCAGTTGATTTAGATGATGATAACGATGGAATTACTGATGTTATTGAAAATGCGGCTTGTTCGCCATCAGCAACTAACTGTGATTCAGATGGAGACGGAATTATCAATAGTTTAGATACGGATTCTGATAATGATGGTATTACCGATGCAAGAGAATCTAATGGTTTAGATGTAAACGGTGACGGTAGAATTGATGGTCCTGTTGATGCGAATGGTGTGCCTCAAGCAGTAAACGGAGGAACAACACCTGCAGATACAGATGGTGACGGTAAACGTAACCCGTATGATGCAGATTCTGATGGAGATGGTATTTCTGATGCTATCGAAAAAGGAACGAATCCAAATGCACCAATTGATACAGATGGAGATGGAAAACCAGATTATTTAGATACGGATTCAGATAATGACGGAATTCAAGATGCTATTGAAATGGGATCAGGTACTACACCTCTTGATACTGACGGAGACGGTACTCCAGATTATAGAGATTTAGATTCTGATGGTGACGGTATCTCTGATGCAATCGAAAACGGTTCTGGATCAACACCAGTAAATACCGATGGAGATAGTCAACCAAATTACAGAGATATTGATTCTGATGGAGATGGTATTCCAGATGCTGTTGAACGTGTGAATCCTAGTATTCCAATTGATACTGATGGAGACGGAACACCAGATTATATCGATCTTGATTCTGATAACGATGGTATCTCAGACGTAATTGAGAAAGGTGCGGATCCAATGAATCCAACAGATACTGATGGTGATGGTATCCCAGATTATAGAGATGTAGATTCTGATAATGATGGAATTTTAGATGCAATCGAGAAAGGTACAGGTGCTACACCAGTTGATACTGACGGCGACGGTACTCCAGATTACAGAGACGCTGATTCAGATAATGATGGAATCTCAGATGCAATCGAGAAAGGTACAGGCGCTACACCAGTAGACACTGACAATGACGGTACTCCAGATTATAGAGATGTAGATTCTGATAATGCCGGAATCTCAGATGCAATCGTGAAAGGTACAGGCACTACACCAGGTGATAGTGATAATGACGGTACTCAAGATT
>JACCEA010510957.1_pt1 | contig 73411 bp, 74 predicted proteins | sample 7449851 | NCBI WGS metagenome assembly JACCEA01 (sample SAMN15323453, study PRJNA562643) | freshwater metagenome | isolation source: river surface water | place: USA:Blue River Watershed | collected 2017-08-18 | reverse complement strand
GTTCTAGCGCTCATTTTCGCCAACTTTTGGTGAAACGGGTCACGCGCTTTCCAGGTGAAAAATGGCTGGGGATTTCTGGCAGCTTTGATTAGACTGGCCCCATGAGCGCATCCCGTAAACCAATCATCATCGTCTATTCGGATGATTCTGCAGTGCGCCAGGCGATCATTTCGGCTCTCGGAAAGCAAGTGGCGGCAGACCTACCTGAACACCAGATCGAAGAATTCGCCACTGGCTCAGCGCTGCGCGCTTTCGTAGATCGCAAGAGCGTTTCTGGAGATCTACGTGCCGATCTATTTATTCTCGATGGCGAGGCAGTACCTGAAGGCGGCATGGGAATTGCTCGTCAATTAAAGGATGAAGTATTCAACTGTCCTCCAGTTCTTTTGATTACCGGTCGACGTGAAGATGCATGGCTGGCGGCTTGGTCACGCGCTGAAGCCAGCGTTATTCATCCGATCGATCCATTTACGTTGGCAAATACCGTTGCTGGGTTGCTCCGCACCCATGCAGTTGCGACCGCTTAATTAGTTCGCGAAAGAGTTTTCTATGAGCTCAACTGATTGGGCTGGCTTCATCGCCAAAATGGAGAGCGGGCTGGATCTTGAGCCGCAAGAAGCGCAATCAGTAATGCGCGATGTTCTTGAAGACCGTGCGGATAAAGAAGAGTTAAAAGCTTTTCTACTTGCACTAAAAAATAAAGGTGAGACCTCTGAGGAGGTCGGCGCGTTAGTTTCGCAAATGTATGAATTTTGCGCACCAATATATATTCCTGATCGCGCCGTCGACACAGTTGGCACCGGGGGAGATGGTGCCCACACCATAAATATTTCAACTACCGCAGCGATTATCGCCGCGGCGGCAGGCTCTCGCGTTGTTAAACATGGAAATCGCGCAGCATCATCAAAATCTGGCGCTGGTGACTTGCTTGAAGCGCTGGGAGTTGCGATAAACCTTGATGGCGAAAAAGTTGCACAGACGGTTTCGCAATTAGGCATCGGATTCTGTTTCGCCCCGGTGTTTCACCCAGCGATGCGTTTTGCTGCTCCTGCACGTAAAGAACTGGGAACAGCAACGGTCTTTAATATTTTGGGGCCTCTTGCAAATCCAGCAAAACCAAAGGCCGCAGCTATCGGTGTCGCCAATGACCGAATGCATTTAGTAATGGCGCAAGTATTGGCCGAACGTGGCGTAGAAGGTTTTGTCTTTAGAGGCGATGACGGACTTGATGAGATAACTCTGGCTACAACAACTTCAGTTTTGACTATAGGCAATGGAGAAATCGCAAGCGATCGAATTGATGCCAAAGATTTCGGGATCTCAAATGCTGCAATATCGGCGCTGGTCGGTGGTGATGCACAAGAGAACGCGCGGATTACCAGAGCGATCTTCGCCGGAGAACGCGGCGCACCTCGTGACGCAGTTCTGCTAAACGCAGCAGCAGCGATCGCAGCTTTTGACAATGAATTCGAAATTAGCCTGCACGAGCGACTCAACAAATCACTGATTAAAGCTTCGCAAGCAGTAGACGCCGGCAAGGCCAGTGAACTTCTGACCGCTTGGGTCGAACTGAGTAATAAGTTGATTGCCGATTAATCCAAAGGCTTGCGTTCTCGTTTTCTTTTAAATGTAGTTAGGTCTCCTAAGGTATTTACGCCGAATGTTCCGAGTCTTTCCAAGATTCCATGTAGAACATCCACGGTGGCGCGAGCATCATCGAGGGCTCGGTGATTGGGTTCAATAGAAGCGCCAAAGAATTCAGCGAGCGTTGAGAGTTTGCAATCTCGGACCTCGTCTCTGCCAAGAGCAGATCTTGCAATACGAACTGTGTCAACAACTATATATTCCGGCCAAGCAAAATCTGTTTTTATCGCTGCAGCTTTTAGGAATCCGATATCAAAAGGCGCGTTATGAGCAACCAAGACTGTTTCGTGGTGCGAGCCAAGAAACTCAAAGAAAGTTGGAAGGATTCCGGCGATATCTGGAGCACCAGAGAGCATCGAATCAGTGATTCCAGTCAGTGAAGTTATAAATTCTGGAAGGGCGTGGCCGGGATCGACAAAACTTTGGAATTCTCCAATTACTTCTCCGCCTCGAACTTTTAGTGCGCCGATTTCGGTAATTCCTGCGCCAGTGGATGGGGCTGATCCAGAAGTCTCAAGATCGAGGACGACAAAGGTGGTTTCCGCAAGCGATAGAGAGGTAACCGACATGCAAGTAAGGCTAATCCATAGCCCTGACAGATTGATATCGCTACTCTAAAGAAATGGGAGTTATCGGAGCACCTGCTGGATTGTTGGATGATTGGTCAGCGATTGGTTCTGGCAAAAATAAAAAGGTTGGGGTTTTACTAGTTCATGGTTTCACTGGATCGCCAGCATCCATGCGGCCTTGGGCCGAGTATTTAAATCAAAAGGGATACACAGTTCGAGTTCCATTGCTGCCAGGCCACGGAACCAAACCTGAAGATTTAAATGAAGTTACTTGGGATCAGTGGCCAGCCAAGGTAGAAGCAGAATTAGACGAACTTTTCAAAAGTTGCAGCAAAGTTTTTATCTGCGGACTTTCAATGGGCGGTGGAACAACTCTTAACGTGGCCACTCGTTTATCGAAGAAGTTAAGCGGGATTATCTTGGTAAATCCAATGATCCATGTCGCATTTATTGGCCCGGAAGTTGCCTACTTTCTCTCCCGTTTTCAAAAGTTGCGCAAATCAGTCGGCGATGACATTAAGCGCCCGGGTGTTACTGAATGGGGCTACGACGCTCTTCCAACCCGCGGCGTTTATCAGTTACTGAAGATGCTCAAATACACGCGTTCGCGGTTGCATGATGTGACCGTACCAATGCAGTTATTCCATAGCGTTGATGATCACACTTTGCCAGTATCAAATACGGAGATCATCATGAATAGCGTTGGTTCACGGATCAAGCAAAGAATTGAGCTAACCAATAGCTATCACGTAGCAACATTGGATTACGACTCTGAAATTATCTTTGAAAATTCAAAGATCTTTATCGAAACCCACTCTGGGGATTAGAAGTAGATGAGCAATCGCGAGGCGTTTGAAGTGGCTTTAGAAAAAGTCGCCGAAATTGATAGATCCGGTTATGAGCTGAATTCAATATTGGCGCTTTCAGAAGATCTATCTTTCAACGATGGCACGGGACCGTTGGCTGGTGTGCCGATTCTTATCAAGGACAATATTGAAGCAATTGGTCTGCCAGGAACTGCTGGATCGCTGGCGCTGGCTGATACTCCCGTTGTACGTGATTCAACAATGGCGATGCGCTTACGTACTGCAGGTGCAACCATCATTGGATCGACCAATCTTTCCGAATGGGCAAATATTCGTTCCGGTAAATCTACGAGCGGTTGGTCAGCAGTTGGTGGATTAACTGCAAATCCCTGGAAGCATGCGCATAGCGCTGGAGGTTCCTCTTCCGGTTCGGGTTCTGCAGTAGCAGCAGGCATTGTTTCGATGGCGGTTGGAAGTGAAACTGATGGTTCAATCGTTTGTCCCGCATCGTTAAATGGTTGTGTAGGAATTAAGCCAACGGTTGGCTCTATTCCGCGTGATGCCATGATTCCGATAAGCGCTAGCCAAGATACGCCCGGCCCGATGGCGCAAAGCGTTTGGCAAGCTGCGTTGCTTCTCGACGTGTTAACAGGAAAGAGTCAATATCAAGCTTCGGTTAATTCAGATTCTGCGTTAAGAATTGGCGTAGTTAAAGAATGGGTGACCAAAGACCCAGGAACTAATCAACTATTTCAAGAATTACTGAGCAAGCTGGGGAAGAAAATTAAATTAACTGAAATATCTCTTCCTGAACCTAGCGATACCGATGGTGAGTCTGAGTTCAAGGTATTGATGCACGAGTTAAATGAAGACCTAGAGATTTACTTATCTGGACGAGTTGGCGCAAAGGTGAAGAACCTGCAGGATGTTGTTGATTTCAATATCAAAAATCAAGATTCCGAGTTAAAGTATTTTGGTCAGGAGTACTTTGATCTGGCGTTAAAGCTGGGCGGTCGTAACGAGAGTTATAAGAAGTTGCGCGGTGAGAATTTAGATTGGGCGATAAACAAAATTCTTACGCCAGGATTTGAAGATTTCGATATTTTAATTGGGGAAACTTACGCGCCAGCATGGAAGAGCAATCTAGGCGGGGGTGATGATTACGGTTCGGCTTCTTGGATTTCTATGGCGCCCGCTATCGCCGGTACGCCTATCGGAGCGCTTCCGATGGGCTTAGTTGATGGATTGCCGGTTGCGGTTGGTTTGGTTAGCCGCGCAAATCAAGAAGAGCGCCTGATTCAAGCGATGGCGTTAATCGAGAAAACTCTCGACTTAGGTGTGCTCAAACCAACTTTCTTAAAGTAAATTAAAAAGCTCCGGTGTATCCGTTGATGGCAGGTTGACCGCCAAGATGAGCGTAAAGAATTCGTGAACCTTCTTTAAAGAAACCTTCACGAACTAGATCGATCATCGCGGCCATTGATTTACCTTCATATACCGGATCCGTGATCATTCCTTCGAGGCTTCCCGCCAAGCGAATCGCTTCGATTGTGCGAGGTCCAGCAACTCCATAAATTCCATCGTGCCAACGATCTAGCAGAACGATTTCAGAATCTTTAAGTTCTCGTCCCAAATCAATTGCGGCTGCAGTTCGAGATGCAATGCGCTTGATCTGATCCCAAGTTTTTTCAACGGTTGCTGAAGCATCGATTCCGATAACGCTTTCGGCGCGATTTGAGTGAGCAAAGCCCGCGATCATTCCGCCTTGCGTTGAACCTGTTACTGAGCAAACAATTACATTATCGAATTTAAATCCTAGATCTTTCTCTTGATCTTCAACTTCGAAAGCCCAGCCAGCAAAACCATGTCCACCTAGTGGGTGATCCGATGCTCCTGCAGGAATCGCGTAAGGCTTTCCGCCGCGAGCGATCACGTCAGCGATCGCTTCTTCCCAAGATTTTCTAAATCCGATATCAAAACCGGCAGGATCCAAACGAACTTCCGCGCCCATGATGCGGCTAAGCAAAATGTTTCCGGTCTTTTCATAATTTACTTCTTCCCAGTCAACCCAGTGTTCTTGCACCAGAACACATTTCAAACCAAGGTGGGCTGCTACTGCTGCTACTTGGCGCGTGTGGTTTGACTGAACTCCACCAATAGAAACCAATGTGTCGCAACCTGTAGCTAAAGCTTCTGCAGCCAAATATTCGAGCTTGCGCGTCTTATTTCCGCCGTAAGCAAGACCGGAATTTACATCTTCGCGTTTTGCCCAGATTTCAACTTTGCCACCAAGGTGTTCGGTTAACCGATCAAGGCGTTGTAGGGGAGAAGCCCCGAAGGTTAGTTTTTCCTTAGCGAAAGATTCAAGTTTGGCTCTAGTCATGGAGGGATCCTCTCATGATCGAGATAAAAAGAAACTATTTTTTAAGGCTAGCTTTCGCCATTTTCTGAAGAACTTTCTCATCTACTGGCCAGTCATTCGGAAGTGCAATGGTCTTTTTGTTGACTCGGTAATCGGCAAAATCCGGTGTAAATTCTTTAAGGACATCTTGGTTCCAGGGTGCGATAAGAATGTGGTTGGTAGCTGCAGATGCTCCGAAGATGTATTCATCACCGTTCTTCAACATCGGCTGGTTCCAAGCAATCACCAACTCCAACTTTGGATACTTGCTCTGAATTGCTTTGAAAATCTTCTTCATTGTCTTGGCTTGCTCAGGTTTAATGCTTTTAAAGTAATCTGCAGGAGTTTCGAATCGTCTGGAGGAGACAGACCCTCTTGAATACATCACTAGGGCATTGGCATGGGCTTGTGAAAATCCAAAGTTCTCGCGCAAGTGTGCGATTTGTTCTGGGTACTTTTTTCCATCAAGTTTTTTCATAACGGAAAACCAATACTTCATGGGTTCGCCGTATCGCTTTTCTATCGCGGGGAAGTGCGCTTCACGCGAAGGATCCTTTGGCATCTTTCCTTACTTCTTTCGCTTATCTCTTACATTTAGATAAACGGCATAACCCATGTAGAGAAATACTGATGGGGGATAGAGATAGATTGGAATGATCAAGAGAATCACAGCAACAATCTTCATGTTCGATGAAAGGCGATCCCATTCGCCGAGGAATCCGGTGCGAGGCTTCTTTTCCATAAGTGGACGATACTGGGATCGAACCAGTGACCCCCACAATGTCAATGTGGTGCTCTACCGCTGAGCCAATCGTCCGGGTCTAAAACTTCGGTATTTATTAAGTTGTTGCGGAAAGTATAGCCGAGGGTATTTAACGACCGAAATCGTCTTCAATACGCTCGATATCGTCCTCTCCGAAGTAAGTGCCTGTTTGAACCTCAATAAAGATCACATCGTTTGAACCGATGTTTTCGATACGGTGTAGGTCTCCAATTTCAATATCTATCGAATCTCCAGATGACATTTCAAAAGAATCGCCATTAAGAGTTATCTTCGCTTCGCCTTGAACTATGAACCAATGTTCTGCACGTTTGGTATGGCGTTGGTATGAAAGACGTTTGCCTGGATTTACCCAGATCGTTTTAACTTTGTGAGCGTCACTCTCCTGCAAGATTTCATAACGCCCCCAAGGGCGTTGCGATTGATCTTCGCTCATCTTCTTCTCCAGTAGAAATTTCTAGCTTGCCTAATAAATTTGGAGGTCGGAACGGGATTTGAACCCGTGTAGAGGGATTTGCAGTCCCTTGCCTCGCCTCTCGGCCATCCGACCAAACTCACATCTTTGGAACCTTTAAAACAAACTGCGATAGAAAAACCGCCACCTGAAAAATTAATTCCAAAGCGGCGGGTAATCCGAGCGGACGACGGGGTTCGAACCCGCGACCTGAACCTTGGCAAGGTTCCGCGCTACCAGCTGCGCTACGTCCGCATTTCGTGCGGGGGCAAATCTAGCGCAGCATGGGCCTAACCGCCAAAGTGAGCGCTTTCACCGTAGCGTTAGGGCTATGGATCTGCGCGATGACTCATTCTGGATGGGAGGAAGGTATGCGCGGACCGTTGTAGAAATTTCTAAGGATCTTTCCCGCTTGGATGACGGAAACTTCTGGGCCGTTGCAATCTCATTCGAAGGCGAAATCACTTTGGCCAGGTTCGAAACATCTTTGGATGCACCTTTCCCATTTAACGGGTCCAATTGGAAACCGTTGGAAGGTGAATGGGTTTCTTCGCTCGATGAGTCAGGTTACTGCGCCTATGTAGAAAGAATTCGTGGTGCGATCGCAGATGGTTGGGTTTATCAAGTTAATGCTTGTCGTCAATTACAGATTAAATCTGATCGCGATGAGCTGGCTTCGTTATTTGCAAAATTACAGGCCAGTAATCCTGCACCACATGCGGCATATTTATCACTTCCTAATCTGAAGATCGCGAGCGCTTCACCGGAACTCTTTCTCTCCAGAAAAGGTTCGAAGGTCAAGACTTCTCCAATAAAAGGAACCCAGGCTTTGAATGTAGATGGATTTGGAAAAAAAGATCAATCCGAAAATGTAATGATCGTGGATCTGATGCGTAATGACCTTGGTCAAGTCTGCACGCCGGGAAGTGTTGAAGTTGCCGAACTTCTTAGGAGTGAAGATCATCCAGGCCTGCGTCATCTCGTCTCAGATGTAGTCGGTGATTTGCGGCAGGGAGTCACATGGTCTGAGATATTAAGCGCCTTACTGCCCGCAGGTTCCATCAGCGGAGCGCCTAAGAGTTCTGCGCTATCTGTGATTTCTGAAAATGAAATTGTAAAGCGTGGCCCATACTGCGGAATTCTCGGCTGGATACAAGGAGATCGTGCGGAACTGTCTGTCGCTATTCGAATCTTTTGGCAAGAAAGCGATGGTTATCTAAAGTTTGGAACCGGAGCGGGAATTACATTTAGCAGCGAAGCTTTAGCTGAATGGAATGAAACGGAGTTGAAGGCGCAGCGACTGATTTCAATTGCCGGTGGTGATAAATAATGAAGATCTGGCTAGATGATCGAATTTGTGAATCCACTGAGATTGAGATGGATGCTGATGGCTGGCCTGTAGGAGAAGGTGTTTTTGAAACTATCCGAACTGAGGCAGGCAAGGTTTTTGAACTTGGTCGCCATATGCGTCGGGCGGCAAGAGCGGCAAAGAACTTCGGTCAGAGGCTGCCCAGTGAAGAGTTAATAAGAGAAGCAATAGTTCAATTGCTTGATGCGCAACCACATGAACTAGGTCGACTTCGACTCCTGTTCTCGAAAGATAGATTTATAGCCGTTCATCAGAGTTACGTAGAGATTTTGACGCCTGCTCGTTTAAAGATTGCCGATGCGGATCATGAGATTGCCTCGATCGCGTTTAAAACCTATCCCTATAGCCATCGGACTTCGCTACTGCAGCAAGCTCAGAAAGAAGGCTTCGATGAAATCATTTGCATATCCGCAAGCGGACAAGTAACAGAGGGAGCAGTTTCCAACTTTATTTTCCTGATTGATGGCCAGTGGGTAACCACACCGCTCAGTGCCGGTGTTCTTCCAGGAGTCGAGAGAGCAATTGTCATAGAAAGATGTGGCGTTGTTGTTCGCACCATGACCAGAAGCGATCTTGATCGCGTCACTTCAGCGATAGTGATCTCAAGTTTAAAAATTGCCCTAACCGCTTCCTCAATAAACGATCGTGAACTCACAATTGATGAAGGAGCGCACTCGATGGCAGCGAAAATTCGCGCCCAGACCCAATCTCATTCGGTAGGCTAGGCCCATGTCCCAGATTTCAATCTCCGTAGATGGCCGCGCCGAAAAGGTCGAAGCAGACCAACGGCCTACGCATCTATTTGCGGATGCGAAAGAGATTGTTGTCTGCAAAATTAATGGTGAGCTTAAGGATCTGTGGACCGATTTAAAAGACGGCGATCAAGTTGAGGGAGTTTCAATCTCTTCTCCAGAAGGCCTTGCAGTTCTTCGACATTCAACTGCCCACGTAATGGCGCAAGCGGTTCAACAAGTGTTTGCCCAGACTCGCCTTGGTATTGGTCCACCGATCACTGATGGTTTCTATTACGACTTCGATCCGCAGCGCCCATTTAATCCAGAAGATCTCGAAAAGATTGAAAGTGCTATGCGCAAGATTGTTAAAGATGGTCAACGCTTCCGCCGTCGCGTAACTAACGAAGCGGATGCGCTTAAAGAGTTGGCTCATGAACCTTACAAATGTGAACTTATTGGAATTAAGTCTGGGGCAGGCGAAGAAGCCAGCGTTGAAGTTGGGGGAGCAGAACTCACTATCTACGACAATCTTGGTCGCGATGGTCAGCCAGTTTGGTCGGATTTATGTCGCGGTCCGCACTTGCCTTCGACTAAGCACATTCCAGCATTTAAATTGATGCGTAGCGCGGCCGCTTATTGGCGCGGTTCCGAAAAGAATCCAATGCTGCAGCGTATTTATGGAACTGCTTGGCCTTCACAGGAAGAACTAAGCGCTTATCTAGAACTTCTTGCAGAAGCTGAAAAACGCGACCATCGTCGACTTGGGACGGAGTTAGATCTATTTTCGTTTCCAGAGGAAATTGGATCAGGACTTGCAGTTTTCCATCCCAAGGGTGGAATCGTGCGCCGTGCCATGGAAGATTACTCACGTAAACGCCATGAAGATGAAGGTTATGAGTTTGTTTTCTCACCTCATCTGACTAAGGCAGCGCTATTTGAAAAATCTGGTCACTTGCAGTGGTACTCCGAAGGTATGTACCCACCGATGGTGATGGATGAAGAGCTTCACTCAGACGGCACGATTAAGCGCGCAGGTCAGCAGTACTACATGAAGCCAATGAATTGTCCGTTCCACAACCTAATCTTCGCTTCACGTGGACGTTCATACCGCGAACTTCCATTACGCCTCTTCGAGTTCGGAACTGTCTATCGTTACGAGAAATCTGGAGTAATTCACGGCCTTACCCGCGCGCGCGGATTTACTCAGGATGATGCTCATATTTACTGCACTAAAGAACAGATGGTCGGAGAACTTGATTCGCTTCTGACATTCGTCCTTAACTTATTGCGTGATTATGGTCTAGAGGATTTCTATCTCGAACTTTCTACTCGCAACCCAGAGAAATCTGTCGGTGAAGACGCTGATTGGGAAGAAGCAACTGAAGCGTTACGCAAAGCAGCAGTTGCGCAGAATCTCGAGCTAGTTCTTGATGAAGGTGGTGCAGCTTTCTATGGACCAAAGATTTCGGTCCAAGCAAAGGATGCAATTGGTCGCACCTGGCAAATGTCCACAATCCAAGTGGATTTCCAATTGCCACAACGTTTTGAACTTGAATATTCAGCCACCGACGGAACTCGTCAGCGTCCAGTAATGATTCACCGTGCGCTCTTTGGATCCATTGAGCGATTCTTCGGTGTATTGACCGAGCACTATTCAGGAGCATTTCCTCCATGGCTTGCCCCAGTCCAAGTGATTGCTATTCCTGTCGCTGAAGCTTTCGCTGATTATTTGGCAGATGTTGTTAAAGAGTTTAGAGCCGCTGGTATTCGCGTAGAACTTGATGCATCCGATGACCGCATGCAGAAGAAGATTCGAAATGCTCAGATGCAGAAAGTTCCTTACATGCTCATCGCAGGCGAAGAAGATCAAAAGGCTGGCAAGGTCTCTATCCGTTATCGAAACGGAGAGCAGAAGAATTCCATTGCTGTTTCTGATGCAATCGCCGAAATAAAAATCGCGATCGCAGACCGCAAGCAGGTTTGATCAAATGCACGATGGTGATCAACTACTTCCAGGTGGAGCAGGAATGCCCGATCGCTGGGAAAGACTTTGGGCACCACATCGAATGGAATATTTAAAGGGCGAGAACCGCCCGCTATCCGGAAATGAAGTGCCATGCCCGTTCTGCCGCATTCCTTCGTTAAGCGACGAAGAAGGGCTAATTATCGCTCGCGGAACAAACGCTTACGTAGTTCTAAATCTGTATCCATATAACGCCGGACATCTTCTCGTCTGCGCCTATCGACACGTTGCTGATTTAACTGATCTAACAAAAGATGAACGCGATGAGATCTTTGAAATGAGCGCTCATGCTATGAAAACGCTACGTAAAGTTTCTAATCCCGCTGGTTTTAATCTAGGCCTGAATCAAGGCGCGATTTCTGGCGCGGGGGTTGCAGAGCACATCCATCAACATATCGTTCCGCGTTGGTCAGGCGATGTTAACTTTATGCCGATTATTGGCCAAACTAAAGTGTTACCTGTTTTGCTTGCTCAAACCCGACACGAGTTATCGGAGGCCTGGTAGTTAGTTATTCGCCGCTCTGGCAATGAAATCGTTAACTATATCTATACCAATACCTTTAGAAATAACGACTGGTATCGCGGGGAAAAGTAGTCCCGCCTCAAATGCATCTTCGCCGGCATCTTCCAACGCCTCTAAATACTCATCTCGGAAATCCGCAACAAGTTCTTTATGCTCGGGGTCGCTATCTATTCTACTTTGTGGATTGGTTGAGTAATCAATAATTTCTAGCGTCTGCAGATCGATAAGTGCGGTCGGTTCACCTGCGTCGCCATGTAGAACCAAATAGGGCGTTACAAGTTGATCAAAGACTCGATTTGCAAGAAGAACGGCGTCATCGAAGTCAGAGTCACTTCCTTCTAATTCGTTTACAACAACCAACCTTGGAAGCTGAAAGTCGGAGAGTAAATTCCATAAATCGATTGTTGCCTGATCGATTCCCGCCGCGGGATTGACTGCAAAAATAGCGAGATCACTTTCTGCGTTGGCATCCGTTGCGTGCTCTGCGCTAAAAATTTCGGCAAGCGCTTTTGGTTGGGCCGAGACATGCCCATATATATGTATACGAGGGCTGCGCGCTAGTGGCTGAGAATTCACAAGCGTCAGAATAGGTGAAAATCCATGAAGGAGCCTACGATGGACCTGATGTTAAGCGCCTCATTAAAACCCGCAGTCACTCGCGCGATCAATCCGATAGCTCGAGCAGCGCTTCGTATTGGCTTGACGCCTAACTCGGTCACTTTGATCGGCGCAGTCGGTCTAATCTCATCTGCGCTTTTCTTTTATCCTCGCGGACATTTTTTTGTCGGAACTCTGGCGATTTCCATCTTCGCCCTCAGTGATCTCTTTGACGGCGCGATGGCGCGAATTTCCCAAAAAGGCGCCAGCGCTTGGGGAGGTTTTCTTGATTCGACGATTGATCGCTTAACAGACTCTGCAATATTGGTAGGGGTCGTGCTTTATCTGGTCAGCGAAGGCGACCAGTTAGCTTCAGTCGTAATTGCAGCGCTCGTATTTGGATCGTTGGTGCCTTACATTCGCGCCAAGGCCGAGAGCATGCAGATCGAGTGCACTGGTGGAATCGCTGAACGTACAGAGCGCCTGATCATCGCGTTGACGGCGATTGGCTTCGAAGGTCTAGGTGTTCCATTTTCATTGGCTATCGGGATGTGGCTGTTGCTGGTTCTTGCTGCAATTACCGTGGTTCAAAGAATTTTAATCGTGAAAGCGGCGCTCTGAAGAGATGAATTTTGATTTTGCAGTTGCTTGGGGATATTTCGCAGGTTGGCGGATCGTTCGCGCACTTCCAGAAAAGTTCGCCTATAAATCCTTCGATTCAATTGGACGATATGCCTTGGCACGAAATGGATCTCGAATAAAGAGACTCAGATCAAATCTGACGCGGGTTTGTCCCGATAAGAGTGAGCCTCAAATGGAATTGTTAATGAAGCAAGCAATGAGTTCATATATGCGTTACTGGTGTGACACATTTCGTTCTCCTGACTGGTCGCGCCAAAGAATTTCGCAAACGGTCACGGTCGATGGAGAGGAACTATTAACCGGCCCTATGAAAGCGGGAACGGGAGTAGTTGTCGCTCTTCCTCATGCCGGGAATTGGGATCACGCTGGTTCATATTTCTGCGGAATGGGATTTCCGCTGGTTACCGTTGCCGAACGTTTAAAGCCAGAAGCGCTGTTTAACAAGTTTTTAGAGTATCGCCAGAACATTGGCATGGAAGTACTTGCACTCGATTCCAGATCTATGGCAACACTCTTAAAGCGAGCACGCGAAGGCGCGCTCATTGCTTTGGTTGCTGATCGCGATTTATCAAAGAGTGGGGTAGATGTTTCATTCTTCGGCTATCCATCGCGTATGCCAGCTGGCCCTGCGTTGCTGGCGGTTCGCACTGGTATTCCGCTGATCACCGCATACGTTTCGTATACCAAAACCGGAATTCATATTAAATTTGATTCTGTTGCAATTCCAACTGAAGGATCCGAAAGCGAACGAATCACTGCTGTGGTTCAGAGATGCGCTGACCTATTCGCTAACGGAATTAGTTCTGCCCCACAAGATTGGCATATGTTGCAACGAATATGGATCGATGGAGATTTCCAGGAGCGAAGCGCGTGACTTTAAAGAAGTTAAGAATCGGATTAGTTTGTCCATATGGTTGGGATACCCCAGGTGGGGTGCAAAGCCATGTTCGCGATTTAGCCGAATATTTGATCTCTAAAGGTCACTACGTTTCAGTTCTAGCCCCAGTAATTAACGAAGAGAACGTTCCTGAATATGTAACCAGCGCTGGCAAACCAATCGCTATTCCTTATAACGGTGCCGTTGCGAGAGTTCTATTCGGGCCTATTGCATTCGCGCGAGTGCGTCAGTGGATCTCAAATGGAAATTTTGACCTATTACATCTACACGAGCCGGCAATTCCCTCAATTTCATTACTCGCTTGTTGGGCAGCAGAAGGTCCGATGGTCGGAACTTTCCATGCTGCAGCCAAGCGGCAAAAAGCAATTTTTGCGATCGGTCCAATACTCGAACCAGTAATCGAGAAATTGACAGCGCGAATTGCCGTAAGTGAAGCTGCGAGAGAAACGCTCACCGAACATCTGGAAACCGATGCGGTTGTGATTCCAAACGGAATTTATGCCGACCGTTACCGCGATGGAGAAATTCAAGCCAAGTGGAGCGGAAATACGATCGGATTTATCGGAAGATTTGAAGAACCACGCAAGGGTTTATCTGTATTACTAGACGCCCTTCCAATAATTGCGCGATTCGCTCCTGATGTACGAGTCTTGGTTGCTGGGCCAGGTGATGAAAAGGAAGTCTCCGACAATATTGATCCGCAACTACGTCATCGCTTTGAATTTTTAGGACGCATCTCTGAGAAAGAGAAGGCAGATTTCCTCTCCTCGGTTGCAATATACGTTGCACCAAATACTGGCGGAGAGTCATTTGGAATCATCTTGGCCGAGGCGCTAGCCGGGGGAGCGACGGTATTGGCTAGCGATATTCCTGCATTTGATTCGCTTCTTGGTCATGGTCAATTTGGAGCCCTATTTGAATCTGAGAATCCGCAGGATTTAGCTAAAGTCGCAATTGATTTGCTACGTGATGATGAGAAGCGATGCGAGCTTTCGAGAAAAGGAAAAGATTACGCACAACGATTCGACTGGGATGTCGTAGCCGAGGATATCTACTCGATCTACGAAATGGCGTTGGTGGGAAGTTCAGGCGTGACGTTATCTTCAGAAAATCGAGCATGGAATAGATTCTTAGGAAGAGAGGGTAATTAATTGGAAAAATACTTTCTGGTCGCGCTCTTCGTTATTTTCGCAATCTGGTATCTATCGTATTCAGCAACTCGACTTGATCGTTTACATCACCGTGTTGAAACGAGCTGGGCCAATCTTGATGGTTTATTGCAACGCCGTGCAGCGGTTGCACTAGAGATTGCTAAAAGTGATATCGCTGACCCCGCTTCATCTCTGCTTCTAACAGCGGCCGCCCACCAAGCGCGAGATGCGCAAATGAAGGCGCGATCTCAAGCAGAAAGCGGGTTATCAGGTGCGCTTGGATTGCTTTTGCATGATGGACACTTAGTAGACGGATCTATCGAGAAAGATTTGTTACGAGAACTAAGCGAACTGACGGATAAGATAAGAATTGCGATCGCGCTACATGTGGATGCGGTAAATCGCACACAGATGGTTAGATCTAAGCCGGTATTCCGTATCTTCCGCCTTGCAGGCAACGCGCCACTACCAGTTACATATGAATTTGAAGCCGATGTCCTTTAAGAAAATTTCATCGATCTCCATTGGTTTGGCCTCCATAACTTTGGTGGCGGTTGGTTTCATCGACCCAAGCAGCCTAAATAAGATTTCAGATATCAGTTCAGTTTTCGAAGAAGAACTCCCAACTAATTCTCTAAGCGGTCGGGTTGGCAGCGATGGACCAATACTCGTTGTAAAAATCGACGATACGCCAGCGGCTCATCCTCAAGCGGGTCTAGAAGATGCCGATATCGTTTATATCGAACAAGTTGAAGGTGGCCTCACTCGATTGGCCGCAGTTTATTCTTCGAAAATTCCCGCTGTAATCGGCCCAGTTCGAAGTGCGCGAATTTCAGATATCGAAATACTGGAACAGTTTGGCCGGGTCGCCTTTGCCTACAGCGGTGCGCAGAAAAAACTATTGCCGGTTATTGATGCAGCTAATCTCGAAAATTTGGGAGCGCAGCGACAGGGTCGTGAAATCTATGCCAACGATCCCACTCGCGTTGCGCCAACGGCGATGATGTTGCAAGCGCAAACTCTCATGCAGAAGGTCAAAGCGAGCAATCTTCCGATTGCGATTTCCAAGAGCGCTGGGTGGGAGTTCGCTGATGCAATCGACACCGGTACAGCGATCGCATCGGCAAAAGTTATGTGGCCAGCTAATTCATATGAAGCGATATGGTCCGATAGCGAAAAGCGTTGGTTGTTATCGAATAGGGGTAACGCAAATCTTGCCGAGAGCGGATTGCATTTGGGTCCAACTACCTTCGTTATACAACTTGTTTCAATTACTCCATCCGAGTATCACGACAAAGTCGGGGGAGTAACTCCGTTTACTGCAACAGTAGGCACGGGGCGTGGTTATGTTTTGCGCGACGGAAAATACATTCCAGCGATCTGGCAGAGACCCACCGCCCAAGATGGAACCACCTGGAGAACGACCACTGGCGAAGAGGTTAAGTTCGCTGCTGGCCAAGTTTGGATTGCTTTAACCGATAAAGAACCTATTTTCACGCCTATTTTGCCCGCAGTATCCGCGGATGCACCATTAACAACATCAAAGTAGTATTCAACCCTGATCATTTAGCGATATTTATCTAGGGAGTTTGTGATGTCAGAGGCAGTCGGAACAGCACGCGTTAAGCGCGGTATGGCAGAAATGCTCAAGGGCGGCGTCATTATGGATGTCGTAAACGTTGAGCAAGCCAAGATCGCTCAAGATGCGGGTGCTTGCGCTGTTATGGCTTTGGAGCGCGTTCCTGCTGATATTCGCGCACAGGGTGGCGTTGCACGCATGTCAGATCCCGACATGATCGAAAAAATTAAGGCAGCGGTAACTATTCCAGTAATGGCGAAAGCTCGCATTGGCCACTTTGTTGAGGCACGTATTCTCGAATCTTTAGGCGTTGATTACATCGATGAGTCAGAAGTTTTAACTCCTGCAGATTTTGAAAACCATATTGATAAATGGGATTTCAAGGTGCCTTTCGTGTGTGGCGCAACTAATTTAGGTGAAGCACTTCGCCGCATTAACGAAGGTGCGGCGATGATCCGCTCAAAGGGCGAAGCTGGTACGGGCGATGTTTCTAACGCCATGATGCATATGCGCAAGATTGGCGCCGAAATCCGTCGCTTATCTTCCATGCGCGAAGATGAGCTTTATGTTGCAGCCAAAGAGTTACAGGCGCCTTACGCACTTGTTAAGGAAGTTGCCGAGTCTGGAAAACTTCCAGTAGTTCTTTTCACCGCTGGCGGAATTGCAACACCTGCTGATGCGGCTCTAATGATGCAGATGGGCGCGGACGGCGTATTTATCGGTTCAGGAATCTTTAAGTCAGGCGATCCAGCAACTCGTGCTGCCGCATGTGTAAAGGCAACGACCTTCTTTGAAGATGCCAAAGTTATCGCCGATGCTTCACGTGGTCTAGGCGAAGCCATGGTTGGTATAAACGTTGCAGATTTACCAGCCCCACATCGCCTTGCTGAACGCGGTTGGTAACGCTTCAATAAAATGAAGATTGGTGTTCTTGCACTACAAGGTGATTTTCGTGAGCATCTAGTTGCGGCAAAGACCGCAGGTCATGCTGCTTTAACTGTTCGCCGTCCAGAAGAACTTGCTGAAGTCGATGCGCTGATTCTTCCGGGCGGAGAATCCACCACGATTTCACAATTAGCTAGAACCTTTAATCTCTTTGATCCAATTAAGAAGCGAATATCAGAGGGAATGCCAACTTACGGCTCATGTGCAGGAATGATTCTGCTCTCGGACCGGATCATTGATGGCGCGCAAGGTCAGGAAACTTTCGGCGGTATAGACATGACGGTACGTCGCAACGCCTTTGGTCGCCAAGTTGATTCATTTGAAAGCGATTTAGATTTTCAAGGGAGCAGTTTGCACGCGGTCTTCATCCGCGCCCCGTGGGTAGAAGAAGTTGGCGCCGATGTGAAGATCCTTGCTGAGGTGAAGACCAAAGACGGTTCTCATGCGGTAGCCGTACGCCAAGGCAACTTGCTGGCAACCTCATTTCACCCGGAACTCACGGGGGATTTACGCGTGCATCGTTACTTCTTTGATCAAGTCTGCACCGGCGCGATAAAGTAAGCGCATACTTATTAGGTCGCATGACCTTTTTCTAGAGTGAAAGTTTGAGGTCTAGCCATGTCAGGCCATTCCAAATGGGCAACGACAAAGCATAAGAAAGCGGTTATCGATAGCCGTCGCGCAAAAAACTTTGCAAAGTTGATCAAAGCTATTGAAGTTGCGGCACGTAACGGTGGACCAGATGTTGATGGAAACCCAACGCTCTTTGATGCGATCGCTAAGGCGAAGAAGAATTCAATGCCAGCTGACAATATTGAACGTGCAGTAAAGCGTGGCGCAGGACTTGAGTCTGGTGGTTCAGACTGGCAGACAATTATGTACGAGGGCTACGGTCCAAATGGCGTCGCGATCATGATCGAATGTTTATCTGATAACCGAAATCGCGCAGCATCTGAAGTTCGCGTTGCAGTAACTCGCAACGGAGGTTCGATGGCTGATCCAGGTTCAGTTTCTTATCTCTTCAATCGAAAAGGCGTAATCATCGTTTCCAAGAATGGTGGCGTAACTGAAGAGAAAGTATTGGAATCAGTTCTCGAAGCTGGCGCCGAAGAAGTAAATGATCTTGGAGAATCTTTTGAGGTTGTTTGCGAGGCAAGTGATTTAGTCGCGGTTCGCACCGCACTTCAGGCTTCAGGTATCGATTATGAATCTGCTGATTCTTCCTTCCTGCCTTCAATGTCGATTCCGCTAGATGCCGAAGGCGCTGCAAAGGTCTTTGAACTCATTGATGCAATCGAAGAGCTCGACGATGTGCAGAACGTCTATAGCAACTTTGATGTCTCCGACGAAGTTATGGCGAGCCTTTCCTAACTCTTCGCTATCAAAGTCATAGGCTTTGAAGTTATGAGCCAACCTTTGCTGCGAGTTCTCGGGGTCGATCCCGGCTTAACTCGCTGCGGTATTGGCGTTATCGAAGGCCTTCCCGGATCACCACTTCGCTTGATTAGCGTTGGCGTTATTAAAACTCCGAGTGAGGACCCGCTAGAGCAACGGTTACTCCGACTTGAACGCGAGCTCACCACATGGGTGGAAGAAAATAAGCCGGATCGAATCGCAGTTGAAAGAGTTTTCTCGCAACACAATGTTCGTACCGTCATGGGTACAGGACAAGCTGCAGGTATCGCCTTACTTGTGGCTGCCCGAGCAGGGATTCCGGTGGTCATGCACACTCCAAGTGAAGTAAAAGCTGCTGTAACTGGATCAGGTCGAGCCAATAAAGTGCAGGTAGCGGAAATGGTAAAACGTTTGCTCTCGCTTTCTGAAATTCCGAAACCCGTAGATAGCACCGATGCTTTGGCACTTGCTATCTGTCATATTTGGCGCGGTGGTGGAAATAATAAAATCGCGACCGCTCTAGCTGCAGAAAAATCTCGCTTAGCTAAGTTGGTAAGAAAATGATCTCGTTGATCAACGGCACCGTTCGTTCGATTTCTCTCGATAAAGCAATCGTTGAAGTCGGGGGAGTTGGCCTTTCACTCTCCATCACCCAAAAAACCTCAGCGCAATTAAATCTTGGAGTTTCGGCGCAATTCTTTACTACCTTAGTCGTCCGAGAAGATTCACTAACTTTGTTCGGCTTCTTAGAAGATGCCGAAAGAGTACTTTTCGAATTAGTTCAAACTGTTAGTGGAATCGGGCCTAAGGTGGCTTTATCAATAGTGTCCGCACTCTCGCCTTCCCAATTAGCGGTTGCAGTAGCGCAAGAAGATATTTCTGCAATCGAAAAGGTTCCAGGTATCGGCAGAAAAGGTGCGCAACGTTTAATACTTGAACTAAAAGGAAAGCTCAGCGATTTTGGAACTTCTACTAAGAGCACTCACCATCAGCCAGCCTGGCGCGAACAGTTAACTAGCGCTCTGGTCTCACTTGGCTTTAGCGCCAAAGATTCAGATGTCGCGATTTCTCAAGTAGTTTCACGTCTTGCTGAAGATGGAATTGACGCACAAAACTTGGAACTTTCCGACTTGCTAAAGCGCGCACTTTCTCAAGGAGGTCGCTGATATGAGTAAAGATATGAGCGAGGATCGCTTGGTTGCGCCAGAATTTTCACAAGAGGATTCAGCAGCTGAACACGCCCTTCGCCCCAAAACCTTAAATGACTTCATCGGACAACATCGAGTTCGCGATCAGATAGATGTTTTGTTAACTGCGGCTCGTTCCCGCGGGTCGGCCGCTGACCATATTCTTTTAAGCGGGCCTCCGGGCCTTGGCAAAACAACGCTTGCGCTGATTTTGGCGAGCGAAATGCAAACTCCGATTCGCATAACTAGCGGACCGGCAATTACCCATGCTGGTGACCTAGCAGCAATTTTATCGTCACTAGTTGAGGGCGAGATTTTATTCTTGGATGAAATCCATCGCCTCCCACGCCCGGCTGAAGAACTTCTCTATCTAGCTATGGAAGATTTTCGTGTTGATGTAGTCGTTGGGAAGGGACCGGGGGCCACAGCAATTCCATTACAGCTTCCGCGATTTACTTTGGTGGGCGCCACAACTCGCGCTGGTTTACTTCCAAGTCCGCTGCGAGATCGTTTTGGTTTTACTGCTCATTTGGATTTTTACGAAACGGAAGAGTTATCTGAAGTTATTCGCCGTAGTGCAGCCCTACTTCAACTGACCATTGAAGAGGATGCCGTAGTTGAAGTTGCAGGTAGATCTCGCGGAACCCCGCGCATCGCTAACCGTTTACTTCGCCGAGTTCGTGATTATTCACAAGTGCGTTCGACGGGATCTTCCAATCAGCAAGGTAATGATCTAACTCATAGTGATGCCATGGCGGCTCTTGAGATGTATGAAGTCGATGAAAAGGGCTTGGATCGTCTCGATCGTTCGGTTTTAACCGCGCTAATCGAGCGTTTTAATGGGGGACCAGTTGGGCTTTCAACGCTTGCTATTGCTGTTGGTGAAGAGACCGAGACAGTCGAAGCAGTAGCCGAGCCATTTCTGGTTCGCAATGGATTCATGGCGCGGACTCCACGAGGTCGGATTGCAACCGAAATGGGATGGCGCCACATTGGCCGGACCCCGCCCGCGGGGATAGCCACCCTTTTCGACACGCCCGCGCCCAACGCCTAGACTCTGCTCTTATGTCCACACCAAATAAAACCGTGAAGAGCCCTGCTCGCTCTGGCCGTTCGTTAGCGATCCTTGCCGTGATCGTTCTCGGCCTTCTTGTTACGACCTTTATCCAGGGCGTTTCATCTGTCCGTTTAGGCCTTGATCTACGTGGAGGCACCAGCGTCACCTTGCAACCACGTGCATCTAATGATGCAAACAAGATTACTTCTGAAGCAATCGATCAGGCGGTTTCAATTATTCGCCAGCGCGTTGACTCAATCGGTGTGGCCGAAAGTGAAGTTACTGCGCAAGGAAGCGGAACAAACCGTCAAATTGTTATCTCTGTTCCAGGCGATTCTGGACGACGCGTTGTTGATCTAGTCGGCCAAACAGCCGAGCTTCGTTTCCGCCAAGTTCTCGCTGAAAGCGCTGGAATTTCCTTAGCAGGGGATACATCAACTGCTGCTACGCCAGCTGCCGGCGTAAGCGCAGAACTAAATGCAAAATATGCAGCGATTGATTGTACAAATGCAGCTAACCGTGAAGGAACTGGCGCCGATAGCCCAGCCGACACGATCGTTTCTTGTTCACGTGATGGTGGAGCGAAGTACATTCTCGGTCCAGCCGAAGTTTTAGGAACACAAGTTTCTGCCGCAGAAGCAGGCTATGACCCGGCTCAAGGTTTGGCTTGGTTTGTATCGCTAACGTTTAACGGCGAAGGCACTAAGGCATTCGGTGCACTTACCAACCGCGTTACTACTTTGCAGTCTCCACTAAATCAAGTAGCAATCGTTCTTGATGGTTTGGTCGTTTCTGCGCCTCGCATCAATGAAGCGATCCCATCTGGAAATGCTCAGATCACCGGATCGTTCTCACAAGTAGAAGCGCAAGATCTAGCAAACGTCTTGAAGTACGGTGCACTTCCACTGGCTTTCGATCGCGGTGAAGTTCAACAAGTTTCTCCAACGCTCGGCGCTGATCAGCTAAGTGCGGGTCTCTTGGCGGGTGCACTTGGCCTCGGATTAGTTCTCATCTACTCATTGCTTTACTACCGTGGACTTGGTTTGGTAGTAGTTGGATCGCTTGCACTAGCCGCGGCAATCGTTTACCTACTCTTCTTAGTTCTCGGTGAAACAATCGGATTCACATTGACCTTGGCGGGTATTGCAGGTGCGATCGTGGCCATTGGTGTTACTGCTGACTCGTTCATCGTCTTCTTCGAGCGCATCCGCGATGAGGCGCGCGAAGGAAGATCAATCCGGTCTGCAGTTGAAAGTGGATGGGCGAAAGCTCGACATACGATCTTGGTAGCGGATGCGGTTTCTCTTATCGCGGCGGCTCTTCTGTACTTCTTCGCAGTCGGCGGAGTTCGTGGATTTGCATTCACGTTAGGACTCACAACGATTGTCGACTTGATCATCGTCTTCTTCTTCACCAAACCGATGGTGAGCATTCTGGCGGGAGTTAAGTTCTTCTCCTCTGGCCACCCACTCTCTGGTCTATCGCCAAAGAGCATCGGCATGAAAAATACTCAATCTGCAACTTCATTGGAGGCATAAGCGATGTCAAAGCTCTCAGGTCTTGGTGGTCGCCTTTACTCCGGCGAAACTTCATTTAACATCGTTGGCAATCGCCGTCGTTGGTACACGATCTCTGCTGTATTCATCTTGCTATCAATCGGTGCTCTTGTAATCCAAGGTTTACACCTCGGCATTGAGTTCAAAGGTGGTTCTTCATATACGGTCAATAAGACTGGAACAACTGTCGAGCAGGCGCGCGCTGCGATCGCAGGAGTAGATATTCCAGGCGAAGCGATCATCCAAAAGATCGGTGATGACAAGATCAAGATTCAGACCGGAGCGCTTTCATCTGCGCAATCCAACGCTGTTGAATCTGCTTTGACAGTTGCATTTAACGTTCCACTTGAATCAATTGATACCCAACTTGTTGGACCTTCTTGGGGTAAAGAGATCACTAAGAAAGCACTCTACGGTTTGATCGCATTTCTCATCGTGATCATGCTCTTCTTGACGATGATCTTTGAACCGAAGATGGCGATTTCAGCAATCGTCGCCGTTATCCATGACGTATTTATCACCGTTGGAATTTATGCTCTTGTTGGATTCGACGTGACACCGGCAACGGTGATTGGATTCTTAACAATCCTCGGTTACTCACTTTATGACACCGTTGTTGTGTTCGATAAGGTGCGCGAAAACACTAAATCTGTCGCCGCAGTCGGCAAAGTTACTTATTCGCAGGCCGCTAACCTTGCTGTTAACCAGACAATCGTTCGCTCTGCCAACACTTCACTGATCGCGCTCTTGCCGGTTGGTGCAATTCTCTTTGTGGGCGCTGGTTTACTGGGAGCAGGAACGCTTAAGGATCTTTCGCTAGCGCTCTTCATCGGCCTTGCAGTCGGTACATACTCTTCAATCTTTATCGCACCTCCATTCTTGGCATCACTTCGCGAGAAGGAGCCTGCAATGCAAGCTCTAGCTAAGCGCGTTGCCTCTCGTGGTGGAGTTGAACCAGTTGCCGCTACTCAACAGGCAGGTCGCCCTGCGATCCGCCCAAGTACAGGTCGCGGTCCTCGCAATCAACCAAAGCGTAAAGGTAACAAGTAAGGCCTAACTCTTTGAACGCTCTAGTTGCACCACTAATCGCAACGCTCAAGGAGAGCCACCCATCAAGTCGGCTCGCGGATGTCGAGCGCGCATTTGAAGTTGCTAAAAACGCTCACGAAGGTCAGTTCCGCAAATCAGGTGAGGAGTACATAACTCACCCGGTTGCGGTGTCGCAGATATTGGCTGAACTCGGTCTAAATGACACAACGATTATTGCTTCGTTGCTTCATGACACAGTTGAAGATACGCCTTACTCGCTTGCGCAATTGCGAAGTGATTTTGGGGATGAAATCGCGAACCTGGTTGATGGCGTTACTAAATTAGATAAGTTAACTTACGGCCCAACTGCCGAAGCAGAAACCGTCCGCAAGATGATCGTCGCAATGTCGCGGGATATTCGCGTACTCGTTATCAAGTTGGCGGATCGATTACATAATGCGCGAACTTGGAAGTTTGTTAGTTCGGAAAGCGCTGAACGTAAGGCGCGAGAGACTCTAGACATTTACGCTCCATTGGCCCATCGCTTGGGTATGAATGCCATTAAGTGGGAGCTTGAAGATCTCTCTTTTGAAGTGTTAGAACCAAAGAAATTTGAAGAAATTTCGCGCTTGGTCGCCGAACGCTCGCCTTCAAGAGATGCTCTAACGCAGGAAGTAATCGATGCGGTTGAAGAAGATTTAGCAAAGGATTCGATCGCAGCCACGGTGACGGGAAGAAAGAAGCACTATTTCAGCGTCTATCAAAAAATGGTGGTACGTGGTCGTGACTTTAACGATATTTATGATCTAGTCGGCATCCGCGTTCTAGTTAACGATGTTAAAGATTGCTATGCGGTGCTCGGCTCGATCCACGCTCGGTGGTCTCCTGTGCCAGGACGCTTTAAAGATTACATCGCGATGCCCAAGTTCAATCTTTATCAATCGCTTCACACAACGGTGATTGGTCCCAATGGAAAAGCGATCGAGATTCAGATCCGCACCTTCGAGATGCACTCACGCGCCGAATTCGGTATCGCAGCACATTGGAAATATAAACAGGGGAGTGAGTCCAGTTCATCTTCTCCTGAAATGCTCTGGCTTCGCCAGCTCCATGAATGGCAGAAAGAGACGGAAGATCCATCAGAATTCTTAGAGGCTTTGCGTTTTGATTTGGGCAGCCCTGAAGTCTTCGTCTTTACACCGAAGGGGAGCGTCATTGCACTTCCGGGTGGATCAACCCCCGTCGACTTTGCTTACTCAGTTCATACAGATGTTGGAAGTCGCTGCGCAGGCGCAAAGGTAAATGGTCGTTTAGTTCCACTCGAAACTCGCCTGGTCAACGGCGATGTAGTTGAAATTGTTACCAATAAGAGCGAGAACGCTGGTCCATCGCGAGATTGGTTGAATTTTGTTAAATCACCTCGCGCTCGATCTAAAATCAAAGCACACTTCAGTAAGGAACGCCGTGAAGAAGCGATTGATGCTGGCCGTGAATCGATAGCGCGACAGATGCGAAAAGCAGGACTTCCTTTGCAGAAGATCTTTGCGGGCCATTCGCTTTTGGAATTAGCTCATGAACTTCGTTATCCAGATATTTCAGCGCTCTACAGCGCTGTTGGCGATGGCCACGTTTCTGCAGCATCAATAATTGATAAGTTAGTTGTTGCCTTAGGAGTCGAAGATTCACATCCCGAACCAACTATCGAAGCCATTCCAACAGGTTCACATGCAATTCGCCGTTCAAGTAGCGCAATAGAAGTGGAAGGCGTTGGGGATGTACTCGTAAAACTGGCGCGCTGTTGTACGCCGGTTCCTGGCGATGCAATCATTGGGTTCATCACCAAGGGAAGTGGTATCTCTGTTCACCGCGAAGATTGCATAAACGCAGGGGATTTACAGTTAAACCAGGGCGAAAGAATTGCAAAGGTCCGTTGGTTAGATGGGGCAGGAAGCGTTTTCTTAGTCAATATTCAAGTAGAAGCCCTTGATAGATCAAGACTTTTAGCGGATGTAACTCGCGCCCTTTCAGAACAGCATGTAAATATTCTCAGCGCTGCTGTAAATACCTCAAAAGATCGAACCGCGATCTCAAAGTTCACCTTTGAAATGGCAGATGCCACGCATTTAGATTCAGTATTGGCAGCCGTGCGCGCCGTTGAAGGCGTTTACGATGTTTATCGCAACTAGATAGTTAGTTGAACTCAGCGAGAGACTTTTCAGCCTCGGCTAGCCATACCTTGCGAGCAGCAGCTGAATCAAGTGCTTCCTGTGCCTTCTTAGCGTTGCCAGCAGCAGATGATTTCGCAGCAATCTTCTCGTAGTTAGCGATTGAATCTGCCAACTGCTTTACAACATCGGCAGCACGCGCCTTGGCGGCAGGATCTGTTTTGCGCCAGATCTCTGCTTCAGCAGCTTTGATTTCTGCTTCCACTTTGGCAACGCGAGCATCGAGAGCCGCACGCTTATCGCGGTGGGTAATTCCGATCTTTTCCCATGAACGAGCGAGATCGCGGAATGCGCTCTTGGCGGCTTTAACATCAGTAAATGGAATCAGCGCTTCAATTTGTACGATCAGTTCTTCGCGCTTGGCGAGGTTTGCAACCATAGAAACTTCACGCTTTTCTAGATCTGCGTTCTTAGCGGTGAAGAATTGATCTTGCGATGCTTTGAACTTGGCCCAAAGTTTTCCATCTTCACTAGGCTTGCCACGACCGGCAGCCTTCCATTGATCCATCAGCGATTTAAAGGCGCGGGCAGTTGCGACCCAATCTGTGGATGTTGCAAGCGCAGCGGCTTGTTCTACGAGCGCTTTCTTTGTAGCCGAAACCTTTGCAGTGGTCTCTTCAAGGGTTGCAAAGTGAGTGCGACGACGCTTATCAAACTTATTGCGGGAAGCCGAGAAGCGCTTCCATAGTTCAGCATCTGCCTTCTTATCTAAACGTGGAGCAGATTTCCATTCTTCAAGGAGAGTCTTTAGACGATCGCCAGTAACCTTCCAATTTTCGGAGAGCGCAAGAGACTCAGCTTCGGCAACGATCTTCTCTTTTTCTACAAGCACTTGTTCGCGACGAGCGGCTTTAGCGGCAGATTCTGCAATCTTCTTCGCTTCATATGCCTCGCGATGGCCTTCGATTAGTGGCTCAATTTGTTCGACTGACAGGGAAAGCGCTGCGAGATCGCCTACTCCATTTAATTCGCGAACCTGTTGACGTAATTTTTTAACTGCTTCATAAGCATCATCTGGCACCATCGCACCACTTTTGATTCGCGCAGCAGTTAACGCAACTTCCGATGCCAGAGCTTCAAATTTTCTCACGAAATACTGGAGGGCCTCTTCGGCGGTCTTACCTGGATAAGAGCCAACCGCCTTTTCACCTTCTGGTGTACGTACATAAACCGTGCCATCTTCTGCTACTCGACCGAACTTGGATGGATCACCAATAAGTGCAGATGCCGCACTTGCATTAGCTGGTGTGATGTTGATTGATCCTGGATTGATTTGCTCGGTCATATTTTTCCCTTTCAGCGCGTCGGCGATTTCGCCTTCGTTGTTTGAGTGTGCAGATGAGGTCTTGCGGAGATAAAAGGTACCCTGTCTTACTTATCGGGGAAAGTTCGCGCCTGTTTGCGCGACGGATTTAGGGGTGGAGCGATGTTAGTTACCTCCTTCGTGGCCCCCATGTTTGCCACAAACTGCTGGGTAATCGCGGCAGGCCCTGGACAGGAATGCATCATCGTGGATCCAGGAATGCCCGATATATCTCACGAGATTCAAGCTCTGGTAGCTGACCATGGTTTGAAGCCAGTTGCTGCGTTAATTACTCATGGACATCTAGACCATACATTTTCAGTTAAACCATTAGCCGATGGATATGGAATCGCTTCCTATATTCATACGGAGGATCGCGATTTACTTCTAAAGCCGCAAGGTGCACACGGCGCCGAGTTTATTAGAACGTTAGATGCCATGAAATTTGAAGAACCAAATGAGGTAAAGAATTTACGGCATGGAGATGAAATTGAACTACTTGATATGAAGATAACTGCGATTCACTCTCCTGGACATACACGGGGCAGCACCATGTTCACTATCAATGACGAACTCTTGATTACTGGAGATGTGCTTTTCGCGGGCTCAATCGGACGCACGGATTTGCCCTCTGGTTCTCACGAAGCGATGCAGAAAACCCTCAAGACTCGCGTTCTACCCTTGAGTGATGATCTACGGGTATTGCCGGGACACGGTCCTGAAACAACGATTAAATTCGAGCGAAAAAATAATCCTTATCTGAAAGAATTGCGCTCATGAAGTACGAGAAAATCCAAGCGCCTAAAGGTGTAAGCGAATACGCTCCGCCGCTTTCGTCGGCGTTTGAGTGGGTGCGCGAATCGTTAATCGCTCCTGCGAAATTAGCTGGTTACCAGTTAATGGAACTTCCAGTATTTGAAGACACTGCGCTCTTTTCTCGTGGCGTTGGCGAATCTACAGATGTTGTATCTAAAGAGATGTATACATTTGAAGATCGTGGCGGTCGATCGATCACGTTACGTCCCGAAGGCACTGCAGGCGTTATGCGCGCAGTAATCGAAAAAGGATTAGATCGCGGACAACTTCCTGTAAAAGTTTGGTATTCGGGTGCATTTTTCCGCGCCGAACGCCCACAAGCAGGTCGTTATCGCCAGTTCTATCAGGTGGGAATTGAAGCGATTGGTTTAGATGATCCAGCGATCGACGCGGAAGTCATCGCCATCGCCGATAAAGGTTTCAAATCACTTGGACTCAAGAATTATCGTTTAGAAATAACCTCACTCGGGGATGCGCAATCTCGAGCTGCACATCGCGTTGATTTACTTTCATACATTGCAAAACTCGATCTCGACGATGCAACTACAGCTCGCGCGGCAATTAATCCACTTCGTCTGTTTGATGACAAGCGTCCCGAAATGAAGGAAGCAATGGCTAAGGCGCCGGTGCTACTTGATTATCTATCTGCTGATTCAGCTGAGAATTTCAATCAGGTTAAGGGTTACCTAGATTCACTTGGCATCAACTATGTCGTCAACCCGCGCATGGTTCGCGGTTTGGATTACTACACCGGCACCACTTTTGAATTCATTCATGAAGGACTCGGCGCACAATCCGGAATCGGTGGCGGTGGACGCTATGACGGTCTCATGGAGATTCTCGGTGGGCAAGCACTCTCCGGAATTGGTTTTGGATTAGGTGTAGATCGCGCACTGCTTGCCGCACAGGCAGAAGGGGTTTTGGTCGAAAACCAATTCTCCTCAGACTTATTTATCATTCCACTTGGAGAGAACCAAAAGGGACCAGCCCTTTCAATCGCTGCAAATCTACGGAATTCGGGAATTCGTACCGAGATCGCATTCGGCGATCGCGCGCTAAAGGGAGCGATGAAGGCTGCCGATAAGAGCGGGTCTGCCTATGTAATTGTTTTGGGTGATAGCGAACTGGCCTCAGGTGCCGTGGAGCTCAAGCGCATGAATGATGGATCAACGAGATCGGTTAAGATTGAGCAATTGCAGAGCGCTCTTCTTGAAGATCTCTGAGCACTAACTTCTTCTACTACTTTTAAAGGCGGCTTTTGATGTTACGTACACACGATGCTGGCGCTCTACGCGCTAGCCATGCTGGTCAGACGGTAAGCCTGGCTGGGTGGGTCGCCCGTCGTCGTGACCACGGTGGAGTTGCCTTCATCGATCTACGCGATGCAACAGGTTCAGTTCAGGTCGTCATTCGTGATGAAGCTTTAGCTGGCTCGTTACGCGCTGAATGGTGCTTACAGATTAAAGGTGAAGTTGTTCTTCGTCCTGAAGGAAATGCAAACACTTCAAACCCAACAGGTGCAATTGAGGTTATGGGCGATGACATCGTCGTTTTAAGCGAAAGCGCGGCATTGCCATTTCCCGTCGATAGCGGAAATGACGCTGAAATTTCCGAAGAAGTGCGACTTAAGTATCGCTATTTAGATCTACGTCGCGAAAAGCCAGCAGCGAATATGCGTCTTCGTTCAAAGGTGACTTCAACAATTCGTCGCGTTATGGAGGATCTAGATTTCCTAGAGATCGAAACTCCATATCTGACTCGAAGTACTCCTGAAGGTGCACGCGATTTCTTGGTTCCAGTACGTTTGCAGCCAGGCAGTTGGTACGCCCTTCCTCAATCACCTCAGCTCTTCAAGCAACTCTTAATGGTTGCGGGAATGGAGCGTTATTACCAAATTGCGCGTTGCTTCCGCGATGAAGATTTCCGCGCCGACCGCCAACCTGAGTTCACTCAACTAGATATTGAAATGTCGTTTATCGATCAAGCAGATATCTTGGCGGTTGCAGAAAAGTTGCTCGTAAAGATTTGGAAGGAAGCGGTTGGATACGATATTCCAACACCGATTCGCCATATGACTTATGCCGATGCAATGCAGAATTACGGTTCAGATAAACCAGATCTGCGCTTCGGTTTACAACTTGTTGAACAAACAGAGTTCTTTAAAGAGACCGAGTTCCGCGTCTTCCAGGCGCCTTATGTTGGTAGCGTTGTTATGCCTGGCGGAGCAACATCGCCTCGTCGCGAGTTAGATGCTTGGCAAGATTGGGCAAAGGCGCGTGGAGCAAAGGGCTTGGCATACATCCTCGTTAATGAAGATGGCACGCTCGGTGGACCAGTGTCTAAGAATATTTCCGAGAAAGAGACTGCAGGAATTGTTGCAGCGGCCGGCGCTAAGCCAGGAGATGCAATCTTCTTCGCAGCCGGAGAACGTTCCGCATCTCTCTCGCTTCTTGGTGCGGTTCGACTTGAAATTGGAAAACGTTGCAATTTAATCGCTGATGGCGCTTGGGAATTTCTCTGGGTTGTAGACGCACCAATGTTTGAGCCAACAGATAACGGCGGCTGGACCGCTGTCCACCATCCATTTACCGGACCAAAACCAGAGTTTGCAAAGACATTCTCAACTGATCCAGCGAACGCGTTGGCTTATGCATACGACATCGTCCTTAACGGTACCGAACTGGGTGGTGGCTCAATTCGTATCCATGATCGACAGATTCAAAAAGATGTCTTTAGCGTTATTGGTCTAAGCGATGAAGAAGCAGCTAGCAAATTTGGTTTCTTGCTTGAAGCATTTAACTACGGCCCTCCTCCTCATGGTGGAATCGCCCTCGGTCTTGACCGAGTATGCGCGCTCTTGACCGGCAGCGATTCAATCCGTGAAGTAATCGCTTTCCCGAAGACTGCTAGCGGGGGAGATCCATTAACTGGTGCCCCTACTCCAATTACTCCTGCACAGCGTAAAGAGAGCGGAATCGACTGGGCCGAACCCAAGAAGTAAGCAACCACTCGGGTAGGCTTACGCAAATAGAAGTCGAAGTTTGATTTAACGCAACGAAAGGAAGGCTGGAAATGGTTACTGGTCCTGGTGGAGTTGCAACCATTATCGCCGCCTGCTCACTTCTAGTTATTGCCATCGCCGTTTCTTATGCCGTTATTCGAATCGGACGCTTGATTGATGAGGCGCGAGTTTCTTTAAAGTCGCTCACCGACGAGGCAGCACCGCTTATTCACGAATCAACGCGTACGGTTGAACTCGTTAATAGCCCGCTCGAAAGTTTTGCGCGAATTACCAAGAACGTTGAAGATGTAACGACGAAAGTTGCAGATGCAACCACTGGATTTATGGACAAGAGCGGACCGGCTGTCAAAGTAGCCGGCGCTCTAATTAGCGCAGCAGGAATGAGCAAGTCTCATTCTAAGAAAAAGAAGAAGGCTGAGTGATCTCGCAAAGTGGAATCAGCAGAGATACGTTCACGTTGGCTGCGCTTTTTCGAAAGCGGTAATCGCGAAGGCTTGACCCACACAGTTGTACCTTCTGCTTCTCTGATTGCAGATGATCCAAATCTTTTGCTCGTTAACGCCGGAATGGTTCCCTTCAAGCCGTACTTTTTAGGTGAAGTAACCCCACCGTTCAAGCGGGCAACATCAGTACAAAAATGTGTTCGTACCTTAGATATTGATGAAGTTGGAAAAACAACGCGTCACGCATCTTTCTTTCAAATGTGTGGAAATTTCTCTTTTGGTGATTACTTCAAGGAAGGTGCGATTGCACTTGCTTGGGATTTACTAACTCGTCCAGTTTCTGACGGAGGTTATGGTTTTCCGGAAGATAAGTTGTGGGTAACCGTCTATCTAACCGATGATGAAGCAGCGGACATTTGGCATAAGAAGATCGGTGTTCCAAAGGAACGTATCCAACGCCGCGATATGGCCGATAACTTCTGGTCAATGGGTGTGCCGGGACCATGTGGGCCATGTTCGGAAATTTACTTTGATCGTGGGCCTGCCTATGGTCGAGATGGTGGACCAATAGCTGATGAAAATCGCTATCTCGAAATTTGGAACCTCGTATTTATGCAGAATGAACGTGGTGCAGGTGGTGGTAAAGATGGTTACCCAATCCTGGGCGAACTTCCTGCAAAAAGTATCGATACTGGTCTGGGCTTAGAACGAACCGCTGCGCTATTGCAGGGCGTTGAGAATATTTACGAAATCGATACAACGATGCAGATTCTAAGTAAGGCTATGGAGTTAACCGGCATTAAATACGGAACTTCGGAGAAGAACGACGTTGCACTTCGCGTAATTGCAGACCACGCCAGAACATCAGCGATGTTGATCGGAGATGGCGTAACTCCTGGCAATGAAGGTCGCGGCTATGTATTACGACGCATGATGCGACGCACAATTCGAAACATGCGCTTGCTTGGCACAAATGATCCGATCATGTCCGAGCTAACCGTTGCCGCTATTGGCGCAATGGGACCGCAGTATCCAGAGTTGGTTTCAGATCAAAAACGAATTCTAGCCGTGTCAGTATCTGAAGAAGAATCCTTCTTGCAGACCCTAAAGAGCGGAACTCAGATTTTCGATTTAGCTTCAACAGAGCTAAGGAAATCAAAGAAATCGGTTCTTCCCGGCGAAGATGTTTTTAAACTTCACGATACTTACGGTTTCCCATTTGATTTAACTCTGGAAATGGCGCGCGAAGAGGGCTTGGAAGTCGATGAAGCTGGCTTTACTCGTTTGATGAAAGAGCAACGCGATCGCGCCAAAGCAGATGCCAAAGCAAAGAAGAGTGGCCATACAGATTTAAGTGAGTATAAGAAGATTGCAGATGGCAAGGGTGCATCTGAATTCATAGGATATACAAATACCGAAACTGAATCCAAGGTAAACGGAATTCTTGTCGACGGTATTTCAGTTACTTCGGCTTCAGCGGGCCACGATGTTGAAATAGTTCTCGACCGTACGCCTTTCTATGCAGAAGGCGGAGGCCAGCTCGCCGATGGCGGTCGCATCGTTTTGGCTAATGGCGCTGTAATTGAAATTGATGATGTCCAAGCTCCCGTTACGGGACTTTCGGTGCACCGTGGACGAGTAATTTCTGGTGAAGTAAGCGTTGGTGATAACGCTCTAGCGACGATCGATCAAGAACGTCGTGATGGAATATCGCGTGCACACACTGCAACGCATATGGTTCATAAAGCTTTCCGTGAAATACTTGGTGAGACAGCCACTCAAGCGGGCTCCGAGAATTCTCCAGGTCGCTTCCGCTTCGATTTCCCATCAACAGGCGCAGTTTCCGAGGGCGTTTTAAGCGATGTTGAGGCGCGAGTTAACACCTTGCTCCTAGATAACCTCGAAGTAAGCGCCGAAGTTATGTCGCAAGATGAGGCAAAAAAGCTCGGCGCAATGGCGCTCTTTGGTGAAAAGTACGGCGATCGAGTGCGCGTCGTTTCAGTTGGTGATTGGGCGCGTGAACTCTGCGGCGGAACCCACGTTTCACGTTCTGGTCAATTGGGCGTAGTTAAATTATTGAGTGAGTCATCTATTGGCGCTGGTGTTCGTCGCGTTGAAGCGCTGGTGGGTGTTGATGCCTACAAATTCTTGGCCCGCGAACATATCCTCCTTAATTCATTGACTGCTCTAATCAAGGGATCGCGCGCGGAAGAGCTCCCTGAGCGAATATCAGATCTGCTTATCAAATTTAAAGAGATTGAAAAAGAGTTGGCACAAGTACGTTCTGCAGCAGCAATGGCAGATATTTCTAAGTTTGCAGCCAGTGCTAAGAAAATAGATGGCGCAACAGTTACCTCGGTTCGAATCCCAGATGGCATCGCAGTCGATGATCTTCGCAAAATCGCGCTTGAGCTGCGTAATCGAGATGCCGATAGCGTTGTTGTATTAATCAGCGTCGTTGATGCTAAACCGGTCTTAGTGGTTGCTGCTAGTGATGCCGCTCGCGCTCGTGGAATCAAAGCTGGCGCCCTGGTAAAGATTGGATCAACTGTTCTAGGTGGCGGTGGCGGTGGCAAGGATGATTTCGCACAGGGTGGCGGAGCCAATGTTGCGGCAATTGATCAAGCTCTGCAGGCTATTGATCTCGCAATCAGCGGTAAGTAATGTCTAGGTTTGGCCGACGCATCGCCTTTGATTATGGTGATGTTCGCATCGGTGTAGCTATCTGCGATCCAGATGGAATGCTGGCAACACCCCTGGAAGTTATTCAGAGTAAAGATCCGGGGCTAATTCAGAAGATCACTTCGTTAATTGAAGAGTATGAACCAGTTAAATTTTATATCGGGCGACCAAAACAGTTAAGCGGTGCTGATGCGACTGCCGTCGAAAAGGTGAACTTATTTGCAGAGAAGTTGACCAAGAACTTTGATATTGAAATAACGATGATTGATGAGCGCTTGTCTACGGTTTCGGCAGCGCGGAGTCTTCGTGAAGCCGGCGTTGACGCTAAAGCGGCCAAGGCCAAGATTGATTCGGCGGCGGCGATCGCAATACTCGAGCAGGGGTTGGCAATTGATAAGCGATAAAGGTGCCTTATCTCGAGTTGCCGCGGCCCTGGTCGTAGCTATTGTCCTCACGGGCGGTGTTCGAGAGTTAAGAAAAACTACCTCATCTCCAGATTATCAATGCGCCCAAGTTTACGTAGACACAAATCCTGATTTTGAAAATGATGCTGAAATAAAGATTTCTCAGGGAGCTAGTGGTTCACAAATTGCTGACCAGCTCTTCGAAGCAGGTGTCGTTAAATCTGCAAGAGCATTTTTTGGAGTGGCGGTCGGAGATCCCCGTGCTTCAAAGATCGCTCCTGGCTCTCACTTAATCTCTAAAGGATTATGCGCAAAAGACGCACTTTCCCAACTTCTTGATAGCAAGCGGATATCGGGGCTCATTAATATTTTTGAGGGAGCTTGGAATTCAGAAATCTTTAGCCAGATGGAGAACGCTGGTTTTACTAAAGCTGATATCGCACGAGCTGCATCCGGAATTAAGCTTCCAGCAGGGTTTAAAACTCTTGAAGGTCTACTCTTCCCTGCGCAATACTCCTTTGCAGAAGGCACTCCAGCACTCAGCGCGCTAACTTCAATGGTTGACCGGACAATAGTCGAAATGAAATCAGCAGGTTTAACCAGTAAAGATTCCAAATACACGGCTCAGCAGCTAGTGACCATCGCATCAATTATTCAAGCTGAGGGCAATCTCGAGGATTTCACAAAAGTTTCCAGAGTTATTCGCAATCGGCTTGAAAAAGGCATGCCCTTGCAGATGGATTCGACCGTGCATTACGTAAAAAAAGATCGCGGAAAGATTTTTTTGAGCACGGCATCAACTTTCCTGAAATCTCCGTACAACACTTATCGCAATTATGGGCTGCCGCCGGGGCCGATTGGAAATCCTGGGGCAGAAGCGCTCAAAGCCGCTGCTAATCCTGCGTCGGGTGACTGGATTTACTTCATCACCGTAGCTCCTTTTGATACTAGATTTACCTCTTCAAGTGAACAATTCTCGTTATGGAAGATTGAATATAAAAAGAATCTTCGCGCGGGTTTATTTAGGAGTTCGAAGTGAGTAATCGGGTAATCAGGGGAGCGGTTCTAGGATCACCAATAGCTCACTCACTTTCACCAGTTATGCATAACAAAGCCTTTGAAATTCTTGGAGTCTCAGGAAGCTATGAAGCGATAGAAGTGAGCAGTGGTGACTTAGCTACGTTTCTTCAGAAACGAGGATCTGAGTTCGATTACTTATCGCTGACTATGCCGCTGAAGGAGGAAGTTCTGGAAATTGCAGGCACTTCACAGATTTCTATCGATTCACTTTCCAACCGAATTCAATCTGTAAACACGCTGATTCGAAATGGAAGTAGCTGGGGGGCAACAAGCACCGACGGATCAGGTTTTGTTAAAGCTCTAGCAAACGCGGGATACGATCGTTTTAATTCAGTTCTGATTCTCGGCGCTGGAGGAACGGCGCGTGCAGTGGCGGGGGCGCTAGATGAGATCGCGGATCAAGTTACTGTGATGGGTCGTAGTGTTCGAAGGAATGCAGCTATCGCATCTTGCTTTACGGAGTTAGTTCCAGAATTTTTGCCTTGGGATGACCAGATAGATTTACGCAATTTCGACTTAATCGTGAATACAACACCATCGGGTGCTGCCGATCTGGTTGCCGAAAATATCCCTGCAAAGGTCGAAGGTTTGCTCTTTGATGTTCTATATAAACCTTGGCCAACTTTGATTGCTCGTCGCTGGCTTGACGCAGGAGCCAAGGTTATTGGCGGGCTAGAGCTTCTTCTCTATCAAGGTATAGATCAAATCAATTTGATTGAACCACTGGGTACAAAGTTGATCGATCAAGAATTGCGCTTGGCTCTGGTCAATGCTGTTGGTTAATCCACAGAGAATTTGGTTTTCGCATTTGAAGTGTGGACCGAAGTTAGAGTTCGTCGGTGTATTTGGCTCTGCTCATTTTTTCTGCCTGGTTCTCATACGTTGATCTGAGATATCACCGCATCACTAATAGGGCGCTTGCGATCTTTTCGGTTGTTTTGTCGTGTTGGTTTATTGTTGAGAAATCAGATCTAAATTTGATCAGTGCGGCGCTGGTTTTCTTGTTTTCAATTCTTTGCTACAGATTCGGCCTGGGTGCCGGTGATGTAAAACTCGCCTCTCTACTTTCGCTCTTCTACCTTCCGAATACGCTCGTTGCAGTTAGCGATGCGCTCACGGGTTTTCTCGTGATTTCATCACTTTCTATATTGGTCCACCTCATATTTGGGCGAAAGCTGACCGATTCAATTGCTCTCGCCCCCGCGATCTGCGGCGCATTTATTTGGTGCGCCAGATAGCGGCGCGATCTGACACAATATGCCAATGCGTTGGTTAACAGCAGGTGAGTCCCATGGTCCCGCCCTTTCGGCGATCATTGAAGGCATTCCCGCTAGCGTTGAGATCTCCTCAAAGGATATTGATTTCCATTTAGCTCGCCGCCGCTTAGGTTTCGGTCGCGGTGCTAGACAAAATTTTGAAGCCGACAAGATTTCTATTCTTGGTGGAATTCGACTTGGTTTAACCCAGGGTGGACCTATCTCTATTCAGGTTGGAAACTCCGAATGGCCTAAATGGGAGAAGGTAATGTCTGCCGATCCCGTCCCGCACGATGAGATAAAAGATTTGGCACGTAACGCACCGTTGTCTCGTCCGCGTCCGGGTCACGCCGATCTTGTCGGAATGCAGAAATATGATTTAGATGATGCCCGCCCAATTCTCGAGCGTGCAAGTGCGCGCGAAACCGCTGCTCGAGTCGCACTCGGTGCGGTTGCTAGGGCGTTCCTACAACAAAGCGTTGGCATAACCATTCTTAGCCATGTTGTTTCAATTGGCGCAGCGCGCATTCCTGAAGGAACAAAATTACCTACTGAAAAAGATATGGATCGTATTGATAGCGATCCAGTTCGTTGTGCAGATCCAGCCACCAGCGCAAAGATGATCGCGGAAATTGAGTCCGCACATTCAGATGGCGACACTCTTGGCGGCGTATGTGAAGTTTTGGCTTACAACCTTCCACCGGGACTTGGTTCTCACGTCCATTGGGATCGCCGTCTGGACGCGCGTCTTGCCGCAGCGATGATGGGAATTCAAGCGATTAAAGGTGTTGAGATCGGCGATGGTTTTCTCACTGCAACGCGTCGCGGATCAGTTGCTCACGATGAGATTGAACGCGGTGACGATGGCTTAATTAAGCGCCGCACTGATCGTGCCGGAGGAACCGAAGGCGGAATGTCTAACGGAGAAATTCTTCGCGTTAGCGTTGCAATGAAACCAATCTCAACTGTTCCAAAAGCCCTTGACACTATTGATGTAAAAACTGGTGAAGCGGCGAAGGCGATTAATCAACGCTCAGATGTCTGTGCCGTTCCAGCAGCGGGCGTCGTAGCAGAAGCCATGGCGGCGTTAGTTTTGGCCGAAGCAGTGCTAGAAAAGTTCGGTGGAGATAGCGTTACTGAAACGCGACGCAACTTTGAAAACTATATGAGCAACCTACGTTTTAAGTAGGTTCGATGAACCAATCTCGTTCTAGCTCATACATTCTGATCGGACCACCGGGATCAGGTAAATCAACAATCGGTAAAGCCTTGGCTAAGTCACTTGGATTGTCTTTTGCGGATACCGACGCACTGATTGAAGCTGAAGTTGGAAAACCGATTTCACAAATTTTTATTGATCAAGGTGAACCTTGGTTTAGGGAAGTTGAATCGCGAATTGTCTCTCGCGAAATTGCGACGCTAAACGGCGTTCTGTCACTCGGTGGAGGGGCGCCATTATCTGAACCGGCACAGAAAGCAATCCAGGGATCCGATGCCAACATTGTTTATTTGGATATTTCACTTTCTGCGGCGGCGCCTCGGGTCGGTTTCAACCGCGACCGACCACTCCTTCTGAACAATCCGCGCGCTGCTTGGCAGGCTTTGATGGAGAAGCGCCGTCCGATCTATCTTTCATTGGCCACGCAAGTAGTTCTCGTCGATAACCTCTCACCTAAAGAAATTGTTGAAGTAATCATCAGCGGTAAAGATGTAACCGTCGATAAGATTGAGCCATGAGCGCGATTGAGGTTAAAGCCGAGCACTCTTACTCGGTGGAAGTTGGCATCGACTGGTTAACTGCCCTTCAAATCGCATCGAAAGATCGTCAACGAGTTGCCCTAATCATCTCTGAGCTTTTCGCCGATCGGATCAAGGATATTGACCTAGGCGATAGTGAAGTGTTTGTTTTCACCATCAGCGATGGTGAGGCGGGAAAGAGCACACACTCATTACTCAAGATTTGGGATTGGCTGGGAGCTGCGGGCTTTACACGTAGCGATTTAATTGTAGGAATAGGCGGGGGAGCGGTCACCGACTTTGCTGGATTTGCCGCAGCGACATGGTTACGCGGTTTGGATTGGATCGCTATTCCTACAACAGTGGCTGGGGCGGTCGATGCTGCGATTGGTGGAAAGACGGCTGTAAATAGCGATTACGGAAAGAATTTGATCGGCTCCTTTCATAGTCCGCAAAAAGTGGTTATCGATTTAACTTGGTTAGCATCGCTGTCGGATCGAGATTTCGCAGCTGGTTTAGCCGAGGTTGTTAAAGCTGGCTTTATTTCAGATGGAAAGATTCTGGAATTGATTCGAGGAAAAGATATTGGTTCCATTCGCTCCAACACTGGTCTAGTTCAAGAGCTAATCGAACGTTCTGTGAAAGTTAAAGCGGATGTAGTTTCGATTGATTTTAAAGAATCTTTGGCGCGAGAAGCGCTTAATTATGGCCACACTTTGGGTCACGCAGTCGAACTGGATTGCCATTACGAACTTCGCCATGGCGAGTGCGTTTCTATAGGAATGGCATTTATGGCGCAGTTGCAATTAGATCTCGGTCTGATTTCGAAAGATATAGCTGACGATCATCTGAAGATTCTCACGGATCTAAACCTGCCGATAGCCTATAAGCGCGAAAGCTGGCCCAAGTTGCTTGCCCATATGTCGGTCGATAAAAAAGCCCGCGGAAAGACCCTGCGATTCGTTACCATTAGCCAGATCGGAAAGACAGATCGTTTGGAAAACCCGGATCCACAAATTCTTTACGCGGCATTTGAAAAGGTGAGCTCATGAACGTCTTGGTAATTAATGGACCAAATCTGGCACGTCTAGACATTCGCGACTCAGCGATTTATGGAGATATGACTTACCCGCAACTCGCGGCTCACATCAAGGAAGCGGCAGATACTCACGGATTCACCGCAGATGTTCGACAGAGCGATGATGAGGCCACAATCATTTCGTGGCTTCACGAAGCCGCCGATAAGAAATTACCTGTAATCATCAACCCCGCAGCTTTTACGCATTATTCGTACGCAATCCGTGACGCTGTTGAGTTGGTAAAGTCTCCGGTAATTGAAGTTCACTTATCGAACCCACTTGCGCGCGAAGAATTCCGTCACACCTCGGTAATTTCGGGTGTTGCCAACGGAACCATCGGCGGATTTGGTCCAAATTCATATGTTCTTGCGCTGATCGCGTTGAAGGCTCTACTCGCCTAAAAGGTCAGGTAAACTTGCACCATCGCCTTCGAAGATCGAAGGGCAACCGGGCAAGGCCTAAGTTACTTTGGTTCGCTATTGGTTGAATTTAGAACGTCGCATGACGTGAACTGGAGTTTCTCGTGGCAACAACTAATGATCTAAAAAATGGCATGACTCTTGATATTGAAGGTCAGCTATGGACTGTCGTTGAATTCCAGCACGTAAAGCCAGGTAAGGGTCCAGCATTCGTTCGCACCAAGCTAAAGCAAGTTATGACTGGCAAAGTTGTCGACAAGACTTTCAATGCCGGCGTAAAAGTTGAAGTAGCAATCCTTGAAAAGCGCGAAATGAACTTCCTTTACAAAGAAGGTGATGACTTCGTGTTTATGGACAATAAGACTTTCGATCAGATGAATATCTCCGAAGCGATTGTTGGCGAGTCAGCTAAATATATGTTGGAAAATACTGAGGCAATTGTTGCCATTCACGAGAATAATCCTCTCTATATCGAACTTCCTGCCTCTGTAACCCTAACCGTTACTTACACTGAACCAGGCTTGCAAGGAGATCGTTCTTCAGGCGGAACAAAGCCGGCAACCGTTGAAACTGGAATCGAAATCCAGGTTCCGCTCTTTATTAAGCAAGATGAGAAAGTCTTGGTTGATACTCGTGACGGGTCATACCTGGGTCGCGCTAACTAGTGTCAGCTCGCAGTAAGGCTCGTAAGCAAACCCTCGACATTCTCTACGAGGCAGATATTCGGGGAACGCAACCGCTCGACATTCTCGCTTCGCGTGATGTCACCGAAGAAGGTCCCGATGCGCGCCCAATTCGAGATTACACACGCGAGTTAATTACTGGCGTATCTGAGCATCGCCGCAAAATTGATGAATTAAACGCAACCTATGCCCAAGGTTGGGATATGGATCGTCTCCCGGCCGTTGATCGAAATATTATGCGGTTAGCGCTCTTTGAAATCCTTTGGAGTGATGGCCTGGCTGATGCTGTTGCAATTGATGAAGCGCTAACTTTAGCTAAAGAGCTTTCAACGGATGAATCTGCAGGTTATATCCATGGAGTTCTCGGTCGCATCGCTTCCATTAAAGATGGCTTGGCCCTCTAAGCAAAACTTTGTAGTCGCTCAATTGTTGGAAGAGATTTTCTTCCGTCGCGTCTAACAGGAGCGACAATTGCTCGAAGTCACTCTTTCTGAGCGAAAGTACTTCTCCATTCCAGTCGCGCCTGCGCAGAGCCAACGCTTTGAGATATCTAGAGATATGTCTTATCTCAGTTGAATCGTTAAGGCTCGAAAGCTTTTCAATCGCACGTAGATCAAAAACGAACGCGGTGGTTTCTGTACGCGATTGATCGGCGCCATTAGAGATAAGTTCTGTGACAGGAATACCAAACAGGTCGGCGATTTCAATTGTTCGTGATAGCGAAATAGCACGGGTGCCGCGTTCATAAGAGCCCATCACCACCGCTTTGATCCGCCCCTGCGATAGCCGCTCAATGTCGTGAAGCGTTAAACTACGGGATTTTCGAAGCCTGCGGATTCGCTGGCTGACAGTCGATGCGGTTGGTTGAATAAAGGCCGGCGTGCTCTTGGATTGGGTCATGCCCGCAAGGTATGACATAGGAGCCAAAGCCCCCCGTGGCAATCCACAGGCAAACTGCTTTTCGGTGTAACATCAGCCAACATCCTTTAACGACCCGTCCTGCGAGGCGGGGAAGGAGATTTACGATGAGTCTTGCCCTGCCTGCGCCAGATATTACGCGCGCTATTACCCGCATCTCCCATGAAATTCTGGAACGTAACTCCGGTTCCGAATCAATTACCTTGCTCGGGATCCCAACCCGTGGTGCACATCTAGCAAAGCGCATCGCCGGGATAATTGAAAGTATCGAAAAGCTTCCGGTCCAAGTTGGAACATTAGATATAACGCTGCACCGCGATGATCTTCGGATGCGCCCACCACGCGCCTTGATGCCAACCCTTATTCCGCCTCTTGGAGTAGAAGGTCGAAATGTAATTTTGATCGATGATGTCTTATTTTCAGGGCGCACCATTCGCGCCGCTCTTGATGCCCTTGGTGAAATTGGCCGTCCAAAGAGCGTTCAGTTGGCGGTATTGGTAGATCGCGGACACCGAGAACTTCCGATTCGCGCTGATTTTGTCGGAAAAAATCTGCCTACATCGATCGATCAAAGCGTTGTTGTTCATCTGGCTGAGTTAGACGGCAGTGATGAAGTCCTGATTGAAGGTGGCGCTAAGTGAAGCATCTCTTATCGATAAATGACATTTCTAAGACTGAAGCGATCGCGATCCTTGATACCGCGCAGAAACTAGCGAGGGTAAGTGATGGACCGATGAAAAAGCTGCCCACTCTTCGCGGTCGTACGATAGTAAATCTCTTTGCTGAGGATTCAACCAGAACTCGCATCTCTTTCGAGGCCGCCGCAAAGCGCTTGTCCGCGGATGTAATTAACTTCTCCGCCAAAGGATCAAGTATCAGCAAGGGTGAGTCTCTAAAAGATACTGCGCAGACCTTGCAGGCCATGGGCGCCGATGCGGTAATAATTCGCCACGGTGCATCTGGAGCAGCGCAACGTTTAGCAGATTCGAAGTGGATGTCCGGTGCTGTAATTAACGCCGGTGATGGAACGCATGAACACCCAAGTCAAGCGCTTTTGGATGCATTTACTATCCGTAAGCATCTTGCAAAGTCCGCTCAAGATTTAACGGGCTTAAAGATAGTCATCGTTGGTGATGTTCTTCATTCTCGGGTTGCGCGCTCGAACGTACTGCTTTTGGCAAAGCTGGGCGCAGATGTAACTTTGGTCGCTCCGCCAACGCTTCTACCGGTGGGCGTCGATAGTTGGCCGTGCAAAGTTTCATATGATTTTGATACAGCACTTATTGGAGCTGATGCAGTGATGATGCTCCGTATCCAACTTGAACGAATGTCCGAGATGTTCTTCCCAAATGCTCGTGAGTATTCAAGGTATTTCGGTTTAAATGGCGATCGCGTTAAATCACTGAAACCGTCGACATTAGTGATGCATCCAGGTCCTATGAATCGTGGTTTGGAAATCACCGCTGACGCAGCTGATGGTGCACGCTCTGTAATTGTTGAACAAGTTTCAAATGGCGTGAGCGTGAGAATGGCAATTTTATATATGTTGTTAGCAGGTGCCCCAGAAGGTGAAATAGCTGGAACAAATAGCGGAACAGGGGTCTTAGCATGAGTACATCAAATTCAAACTTCCTCTTAACTGGACTGACGCTTCCTGACGGATCTGAATCAGATATTCAAATCGCAAACGGTTTCATCACGGCCATTGGAAAATCTTTAACAAAGAATCCAGAAGATCAAGTGGTTGATTTCAAAAAATCATTAGTTCTTCCGGGTTTGGTTGATTTGCATACTCATCTTCGCGAACCAGGAAAAGAAGATGCTGAAACAGTACTTTCAGGATCAATGGCTGCGGCAAAAGGTGGCTTTGTTGCAATTTCAGCCATGGCAAACACTTCACCCGTTGCAGATACCGCCGGCGTTGTTGAACAAGTCTTTGCACTTGGTCAGAGCGCTGGTTTTGCCGATGTATTTCCGATTGGCGCTGTCACTCAAGGGTTAAACGGGGAGGCGCTCTCTGAAATTGGCGCAATGGCTGACTCGAATGCCCGCGTTAGAGTCTTTAGCGATGATGGGAGTTGTGTACACGATCCTCTAGTTATGCGTCGCGCCCTGGAGTATGTAAAGAAATTTGGGGGAGTAATTGCCCAGCATGCGCAAGAACCAACTTTGACTCGTGGCGCACAGATGAATGAAGGTGAAATTTCATCTCGCTTAGGGCTAAAGGGTTGGCCAGCAGTTGCCGAAGAAGCGATTATTGCTCGAGATGTTCTTCTTGCAGATCATGTTCAATCCCGACTGCATATTTGCCACTTAACTACCGCCGGCGGCGTAGAAATCATACGTTGGGCAAAGGCCAGAGGTATTGATGTAACTGCAGAAGTAACTCCGCATCACTTGTTACTTACTGATGAATTAGCCAATAGTTACGATCCGATTTTTAAAGTAAATCCGCCGCTTCGTACCCAACGCGATGTTGAGGCGTTACGTGAAGGATTGGCAGATGGAACGATTGATATTGTTGCAACCGATCACGCACCGCATCCTGCCGAAACCAAGGAGTGCGAATGGCAAGAAGCAGCTTTTGGAATGCTCGGTTTAGAGTCCGCACTTTCGATTGTGAATCAGACTATGGTTCAAACTGGTCTTCTTAATTGGGAAGGCGTCGCCGAGCGAATGAGTTATGCACCGGCGCGTATCGGTCGTTATGAAAATCATGGGCAGAAGATTGAAGTCGGCGCTCCTGCACACCTAACTGTGATTAATCCGACCCAGACTTACCGCGTGGATCGTGACCTTGTAGCCTCTCGAAGCCGAAATACTCCGTTCCATGGGATGGAGCTCACTGGAGTTATTCAAGGCACTTTCTACCGAGGTTTGCCAACTTATCTTGCAGGCAAACTAACATCCATACATGGCCACGTTCATGGCCATGTTGCAGAAGAGTCTGGAGGTATAGCTAAGTGAGTAAGGCATACCTCGTTTTAGATGACGGTCGTATCTTTGAAGGCAAATCATGGGCCGCAACTGGTCGAACATTTGGAGAAGCAGTTTTTCAAACTGGTATGACAGGTTATCAAGAGACTTTAACCGATCCGAGCTATCACCGACAAGTTGTTGTGATGACCGCACCACACATTGGTAATACTGGCGTTAACTCATTCGATAACGAGTCAAAGAAGATTTGGGTTGCTGGCTTCGTAGTTAGAAACCCATCTACCTTGACTAGCAATTGGCGTAGCGAAAACGATTTAGAGGCCGAGCTCATTGCTCAAAATATCGTCGGCATCCAAGGTATCGATACTCGAGCGCTCACTCGCCACTTGCGTGATCGCGGTGCAATGCGTGTAGGAATTTTCTCGGGTGAAGAGTTATCCAAAGAAGAGATGGTGGTTGAAGTAAGAAAGACGTCTCAGATGAGTGGTGCTTACCTCAGCGAAGATGTATCAACCAAAGAGGCTTACGTAGTTCCCGCGATTGGTGAAAAGAAGTTCACTGTAGCGGCAATAGATCTTGGCATAAAAGGCGCCACCCCACGTGCACTTGCGCAACGTGGAGTTGAGGCCCACGTCTTGCCTTATAACGTCACACTTGAGCAGATCATGGCTATATCTCCGGATGGAGTTTTTCTTTCTAACGGCCCAGGAGATCCAGCAACCATGAACGAAGTCGTTGACTTGGTCAGAAACATTTTGTTGGAACAAATTCCTATTTTCGGGATTTGCTTCGGTCACCAGATTCTTGGTCGAGCGCTTGGATTTGAAACTTACAAGTTGCAATTCGGACATCGTGGCATAAATCAGCCGGTTCTAGATAAGCGAACTGGAAAAGTTGAAATCACAGCTCACAATCATGGTTTTGCAGTTAAAGCTCCTACTGAAGGCACCTTCAACACCGTTTTCGGGGCTGGTGAAGTTACACACGTTGGTCTCAACGATGGCGTAGTCGAGGGTTTGCAGTTATTAGAGCGTGGTGCATTTAGCGTGCAATACCATCCGGAAGCTGCAGCAGGCCCGCATGATGCCGCATATTTATTCGATAGATTCATCGATTTGATGGTGCAATACCCAACAGCGAAGGTAGGAATTTAATGCCTCGCGATAATTCAATTAAAAGTGTTCTAGTAATCGGTTCTGGTCCAATTGTTATTGGTCAAGCATGCGAATTTGATTATTCCGGCACCCAAGCTTGTCGAGTTTTGCGCGCAGAAGGTATCCGCGTGGTTCTTGTAAATTCAAATCCCGCAACAATCATGACTGATCCTGAGTTCGCAGACGCAACCTATATCGAGCCAATTACTCCTGAATTCATTGAAAGAATCATCGCTAAGGAACGTCCTGATGCGGTACTTGCGACGCTAGGTGGTCAAACTGCGCTTAACGCTGCGATAGGACTACATAAGGCGGGGACCCTGCAACGCTATGGCGCTCAGTTAATCGGAGCCGATGTTGATGCAATTGAACGAGGCGAGAATCGTGAAATCTTCCGATCAATCGTAGAAAAAATTGGGGGAGAGTCGGCTAAGTCAATTATCTGCCACACAATGGAGGAGGTTATCGCTGGGGCTTCGATTCTGAATTACCCAGTTGTCGTTCGTCCTTCATTCACAATGGGTGGTCTTGGCTCAGGAATCGCCTTTGATGAAGAGAGCCTGCGACAGATCGCTGGCGCTGGCTTACGTCATAGTCCAACATCAGAAGTTCTTCTTGAAGAGTCCATCTTGGGATGGAAAGAGTATGAACTTGAAGTCATGCGTGATCACTTAGATAACGTAGTTATCGTTTGCAGTATTGAAAATATTGATCCAATGGGAGTTCATACAGGAGATTCGATCACTGTCGCTCCAGCCTTAACACTTACAGATGTGGAATTCCAGAAACTACGTAATCTCTCGATCGATATCATTCGTGAGGTTGGCGTGGCAACAGGTGGATGTAATATCCAATTCGCCGTCAATCCCGATAATGGACGAATTATTGTGATTGAAATGAATCCGCGCGTTTCTCGTTCGAGCGCTCTTGCCTCAAAGGCAACTGGGTTTCCGATCGCAAAGATTGCGACAAAGTTGGCAATTGGCTACACACTTGATGAGATTAAAAACGACATTACTCAAGTAACTCCAGCCTCTTTTGAACCGACCCTTGATTACATTGTCGTTAAGGCGCCACGTTTTGCCTTCGAAAAGTTCGCTGATGCAGATCCACGTCTTACAACGACTATGAAGAGCGTTGGCGAAGCGATGGCCATTGGACGCTCGTTCCCTGAAGCGCTGATGAAGGCGCTACGTTCGTTGGAGCGTAAAGAAGCGATCTTTACCTTCCCGAGCGATACCTCAAAGATTGATGTGCATCATTTGCTCAAAGCAATGACGATTCCTACCGAATATCGCTTGCAGCAGGTTCAGCAAGCGCTTTGGGCGGGCGCAACAATGGAGGAAGTTTTCGCCGCGACAAAGATAGATCGCTGGTTTTTGCATCAATTAGAAATTATCAATGAACGGGCTCGCGAGATTTCACAACCAGGTGAAATATCTGAAGAATTCCTGCGTAGCGCGAAAGAGATGGGTTTTTCTGATCTACAAATTGCAGCGTTGCGTGGATCAACGGATGAAGATATTCGCAAAGCTCGCCATCATCTCGGAGTCAGACCGGTATACAAAACTGTGGATACCTGCGCCGCCGAGTTTGAAGCTTTCACCCCTTATCACTACTCAAGCTATGAAGAAGAGACTGAAGTACGTTCTAGAACCAAACCCGCCGTGATCATCTTGGGCAGTGGTCCAAATCGGATTGGTCAAGGTATCGAGTTCGATTATTCATGCGTTCACGCCTCATTTACATTGCGTGATGCCGGCTATGAAACAGTAATGATCAACTGCAATCCGGAAACGGTTTCAACGGATTACGACACTTCAGATCGACTCTATTTTGAACCCTTAACTCTTGAAGATGTCCTAGAAGTTGTTCACGCCGAAACTCTCGCGGGTCCAGTGTTGGGAGTTATTACTCAACTAGGAGGACAGACACCTCTAGGTTTAGCGGCAGGATTAAAGGCGGCAGGTGTAAATATTCTCGGTACATCGCCAGATGCAATCAATCTTGCTGAAGAACGCGGAGCTTTTGGTCAGGTGCTCGCAGAACAATCGCTTCGCGCACCTGAGTTCGGGATGGCCGCTTCGCAGCTGGAGGCACAAGAGATCGCTACGCGAATTGGTTATCCGGTGCTAGTGCGTCCCTCATTCGTTCTGGGCGGTCGCGGTATGGAAATCGTTTACGATGACGCGGCACTCGCCGGGTTTATTTCAAGAGCCACAGATATAACTCCAGATCATCCGGTACTCGTAGATCGCTTCCTGGATAGCGCTATTGAACTCGATGTCGATGCACTTTTCGATGGTGATGAGCTCTTCCTCGGTGGGATCATGGAACATATCGAAGAGGCTGGTATTCACTCGGGCGACAGCGCATGCGTTCTTCCTGCTATGACTATTACACCTTCGCAGGCGAAGGCTATTCGCGAAGCTACGCTAAAGATCGCACAAGGCGTTGGAGTTCTTGGATTAATCAATATTCAATTCGCAATGGCTGAAGATGTTCTCTATGTACTTGAAGCCAATCCGCGCGCTTCGCGAACCGTTCCATTCGTTAGCAAAGCGACAGGTGTTCCACTTGCTAAAGCTGCCGCGCGAATTTCTATGGGTACTAAAATTGCGGAGCTTCGTTCGGAAGGTCTTTTGCCTCATGATGGCGACGGAGTTGCTAAGGGCATTTCGGTTAAAGAAGCCGTACTTCCATGGAACCGTTTCCGCCGCACGGATGGTCGCGGAGTTGATGCCGTACTAGGACCAGAGATGCGATCTACTGGTGAAGTTATGGGTATTGCTGAGACCTTTGGTGAAAGTTATGCCAAGAGTCAGATCTCTTCATTTGGTCCACTTCCAAAATCTGGAACGGTCTTTATTTCCTTGGCCGATAAAGATAAGAGCGCAGGTCTTGCGCCGGCACGTGCTTTTGCACAGCTCGGTTTTAAGTTGCTCGCAACCGGAGGTACTGCGGATTTCCTCGCAACCAACAATGTCCTGGCGCAGAAGATTCGCAAAAATTCAGAAGGTACTGGTCCATTAGGGGAGCGCACGATAGTTGAGCTCTTAAATAGTGGGGAAGTCGATCTGGTTATTAATACGCCTGTTGGACGAGGCACTCGTGCAGACGGTTGGGCGATTAGAACTGCGGCAGTTCAGCGTTCTATTCCATGTATAACGACCACCGCCGGATTTAGTGCAGCGGTTGAAGGAATTAAAGCGCTGCAACGTGGCGAACTCGATGTCTTGCCAATTCAAGAATGGTTGAAGAAATAATGTCGACGATTAACCGCGGCGCAGAACACATGCTCGCAACTGTTCTCGGAAATAAACGCGTTGGTAAATATCACCAGATATTGCTGGGCGTTGGTGAAATGGTTAAAGCCGGCAAGCCTGGTAATTTCGTTGCGATAAAGGTTGGCGGAGATACTTCACGTATGGTTCTTCGTCGCGCATTTGCAATATCTCGCACCGCAGAGAGCGCTGCTTTTGGTGGAACTATGGAGTTAATCGTTGCTCCGCACGGAAATGGTTCGCAATGGTTGTGCGCCCAAGCAGAAGGCGCAGAGATTGATATCGTCGCACCGCTAGGAACGGCATTCGGAATTCCTACTACCCCAGTAAATGCGCTTCTAGTCGGTGGAGGATACGGATCGGCTCCGCTATTTGGTTTAGCTGAGGTTCTCAAAGCGCGTGGATGCAAGGTTGATATGTTGTTGGGCGCATCTACCGGAGGAAAGATTTACGCTCCTATGGAAGGTAAGCGATCGGTAAATTCTCTAAAGATTTACACTGAAGATGGATCGATGGGTGAAATCGGTCGAGTTACTGAACCCATAGTTGAGTTAATCAAATCTGGAAGCGTTGATGTTATCTATTCATGTGGTCCGATGGGGATGCTGTCAGCAATTTCCAAGTTGACTGTAGGTACCGATGTAGTTCACCAATGCGCAGTTGAAGAAGCGATGGCATGCGGTATTGGAATCTGTATGACTTGTGTTCTACCAGTTAGAGAAGAAGATGGCAGCATTGCAATGAAGCGCTCCTGTATCGATGGTCCAGTGATGGATGGCGCCAACGTGCAATGGCATCTTGTTGGTCAGGTGCCAGAGGTGCAGCAGTGATTTCTATAAATGCAGAGACTTTTGATTTCTCAACCACTTTAGGGAATGCCTTCTTTAATACCCCTATCTTCACGGCTAGTGGTTGCGCTAGCTCAGGAAAAGAGTTGGCGCAGTTCTTCCCGCTAAGAGATATTGGAGCGGTCGTAACGAAATCGGTTATGAATAAACCACGCCATGGTCGTCCGACACCTCGTATGGCAGAAACTCCTTCGGGAATGCTCAATTCCATAGGACTACAAGGTCCAGGGATCGACGCTTTTTTAGCCAAAGATGTCCCATGGTTAGTTGAGGAGAAGGCTCGCGTAGTAGTTTCAATAGCCGGTGAGACAGTTGAAGAATATGCAACGCTGGCTCGCAAAGTTAGATCTGTTCCTGGAATAAGTGCGCTCGAAGTAAATATTTCATGCCCCAATGTAGAAAACCGTGGACTCGTTTTTGCCTGTGATCCCGAAGCCTCTCGCCGCGTTATTGATGGTGTTCGCAGAATTATCGGAGGAGACCTTCCGATAATTGCCAAACTTTCACCGGATGTCACTGATCTTGCCTCCATCGCCGCCGGCGTAATCGATTCTGGGGCAGACGCTCTCGCACTTATTAATACCGTACTTGGAATGGTTATAAATGTTGACACAATGCGTCCGCACTTAGGTGGAAAGACGGGCGGTTTATCAGGGCCGGCGATTCGCCCGGTAGCTGTACGCGCTATCTATCAAGTTCATCAAGCGCTTCCGCATGTTCCAATCCTAGGAATGGGTGGAGTTTCATCTGGTCGCGATGCATTCGAACTTATTCTTGCTGGAGCATCTGGCGTATCGGTTGGGACTGCAAGTTTTGGTAATCCACACGCTTTGATCGATATTCAAAACCAACTCAGAGAAATTCTGATCGCCAAGGGATTCCCATCGCTAAAGTCTGCGATCGGCTACGCACATAGATCGGAAAGTTAATGAAGGCACCAATAATCTTGGCAGTTGACACCTCTGATTTCGATACCGCTTTAGCCTGGATTGAGAACACTAAGGAATCGGTTTTGGTTTACAAACTTGGTTTAGAGTTCTATTTGAATTTTGGCAGCGCAGGTGTTTCTAAGATCATCGCAGAAACGGGCGCTGAAATTTTCCTAGATCTCAAACTGCACGATATTCCGCACACCGTTGCAGGTGCGGCAAAGGCAATTTCACATCTGTCACCGAAATTCTTGACGGTACATGCAAGTGGTGGCCGAGCCATGGTTAATGCGGCGGCCAATGCTGTTCCAAACGTTGCAGTCACCGCCGTAACTATCCTGACATCTTTATCTGAAGAAGATTTATTTGAAATTGGTTATGCCAGCCCTGCTCTAGAAAGCGCTGTGGCGCTAGCCAAGATGGCCGTTGCTGCCGGTGCAAAGGCGCTGGTTTGCTCACCGCTTGAGACTTCCGCGATTCGAAGTGCGGTTGGCCCTGATCCGATCATCATCACCCCAGGTGTTCGACCGCTATCTGAAGTTGGAAGCGATGATCAGAAGCGAACTATGACTCCGAGCGATGCAATCGCGCAGGGAGCTAATTACGTTGTAATCGGAAGACCGATTACCTCAGCTTGGGCCGAGGGTCCACAAGCCCTGCGTGATAAAGCCGCTCTAATTGCGAATGAAATTCTGGGCAATTAGAGTTTTCGCATGGCAACGCCTCCGCAGTTAACCCCCGCACAGCGCGCTGCCGCATTGGCGAAATCAACGGCCTCAAGACAGGTCAGAGCTGCAATTAAAGCGCGAGTAAAGGCGGGAGAACTTTCACTTTCTGCCATTTTAACTTTGGCGGTAAACGATGAGGCGATCGCAAAGATGCGAGTAGTTGAACTGCTTGAATCATTTTCGGGCGTTGGAAAAGTTCGTGCACTTGCAATCTTAGAAAAGTTAAATATATCTGCAACGAGAAGAATTCAAGGTTTGGGAGTTTCACAACGCGAAAACCTTCTCAAGGAGTTTCCTGATCGAGTAGCGGCAGCGCAACGCGGAAAGTTATTGGTTTTATCGGGACCTGGAGGAGTCGGTAAGAGCACGGTTGCAAAGTCACTTCGTGATTCTGGCGCCTTTTGGGTGAGCATTTCCGCGACTACGCGGTCTGCTCGACACAATGAAGTAGATGGTGTTGATTACTTCTTCTATACCGATGAAGAATTTGATGGCGCCATTAAGAACGCACTTTTCTTAGAATGGGCAAATTTCGCTGGTGCTCGATACGGAACTCCGCGCAAACCAGTTGAAGATGCTCTCCGCGATGGAAAAAATGTTCTATTGGAAATTGAAATCGCTGGCGCTAAGCAAGTTAAAGAACGCGCACCAGAGGCGGTCTTGATTTTTCTTCAACCCCCATCTTGGGAAGAGCTCGTCTCTCGACTTGAGGGTAGAGGCACTGATTCACCAGAACGTCGCGCGGCAAGGCTGGAACTGGCCCAAGAAGAACTGGCCCAGGCAGGATCCTTCGATATTTCGCTGGTCAATGAGAGCGTGGAAGGGGTCGTTTCTCACCTGATATCATTGGTGACTGCGCAGTAAATTATCGAAAGGCTTAAAAATGGACGGCATCACTAATCCACCAATCGACGAACTCCTCGAAAAGAGCGGTTCGAAGTACAGCCTTGTTCTCTACGCAGCAAAGCGCGCACGTCAGATCAACGCTTATTACTCACAACTTGGTGAAGGCCTGCTCGAATATGTTGGTCCGCTTGTTGAGACCCACGTCCACGAGAAGCCACTGTCAATTGCACTTCGTGAAATCAACGAAGGTCTCTTGACGATTGAAAACCTCGAACCAACCGCTTAATTAACTTTAAATAAGTCCCAACCATGGCGCGTGCTCGAGAAGTTATTCTCGGCGTTGGCGGTGGTATTGCTGCTTATAAATCGTGTGATCTGCTGCGCCGCCTACAAGACCGTGGTTATTTAGTTACCGTCGTTCCGACCCCTTCAAGCCTTAACTTTGTTGGTGCCGCAACTTGGGAAGCACTTTCTGGCCGCCCAGTAACAACTAAAGTTTGGGAACGCGTTGACGAAGTTCGACATGTCTCGTTAGCTAAGAACGCAGATTGCGTGATTATCGCACCGGCCACCGCCGATCTGATCGCGCGAATTTCCGCGGGTCGTGCCGATGATTTACTGACCAACTTAATTCTGGCTGTAGATGTTCCGATTTTGATCGTTCCCGCGATGCATCCTCAGATGTGGCTTGATCCAGCCACTCAAGCAAATGTCCAAACTCTGCGTGATCGCGGTTATGCCGTTATGGATCCAGATGTCGGTAGGTTAACTGGTGACGACATTGGTCCCGGAAGATTTCCTGAAACTGCCGCGATAATTGAAAAATTTGAACTGCATATCCGTGTTAAAAAAGACTTAGTCGGAAAGAAAGTCTTAGTAACTGCTGGTGGAACTCGCGAACCAATTGATCCAGTTAGATATATCGGTAATCGTTCAAGTGGCAGACAGGGCGCCGCAGTTGCGTCATCTGCCCAAGCAAGAGGGGCAGAGGTCACACTTATTTTGGCCAATTCCCAGCTATCTGCAGATGAAACCAAGGCACTTGATGGCGTCAGAGTAATTGCAGTGGAAACCGCCTTGGAAATGCATAAACATCTTGAAACCGAATTTCCGAAGAACGATATCTTGGTTATGAGTGCAGCCGTTGCAGATGCCAGACCTTTGCATGTATCGACTGGAAAGATTAAAAAGAGTGATCTGCTAAATATTGATTTAACGCAGAACCCGGATCTCCTTAAATCAATTGCTGTATTGCGTCGCCATCAGATAATCATTGCCTTTGCGGCGGAAACATCACTCGATCTCGCACTGGCTAAGGCCAAATTAGAGGCGAAAGGCGCTAATATTCTCTATCTAAATGATGTTTCTGAAGGCGCAATATTCGGTTCCACACAGACCCAAGGAATCATCATTACGAGCAATGGCGCTCGAATTGAAGTACCCAATTCAAGCAAGGACTCGCTGGCCGATCTTCTCCTCGACCAAGCCCTTATTCAGTTAGGTTAAGCCCATGTCAAAGCGTCTCTTCACTTCCGAATCTGTCACTGAAGGCCATCCAGATAAGATCGCCGATCAAATTTCCGATGCGATCTTGGACTCTCTTCTTTCACAGGATCCCGCAAGCCGCGTAGCCGTTGAAACGCTAATCACCACTGGTCAAGTTCACGTTGCTGGTGAAGTGACAACAAATGGCTATGCAGATGTTATGGGAATCGTTCGTGACACAGTAATTGGCATCGGCTATGACTCATCAGTTAAGGGTTTCGATGGAAATAGCTGTGGCGTTTCAATTTCAATTGGTCAGCAATCCCAAGATATCGCGCAAGGCGTAAATGATGCCTATGAAAATCGCGTTGCTTCATCAGTTGATCCGCTAGATCTACAAGGTGCTGGCGATCAAGGTCTGATGTTCGGGTATGCCTGCGATGACACAAAAGAATTGATGCCGCTTCCAATTTGGTTGGCTCATGAGCTCGCGCAGCAGTTATCTAAAGTACGTAAATCGGGTGCGCTTCCTTATCTACGCCCTGATGGAAAGACCCAAGTAACTATCGAATATGACGGGGATAAGGCAGTTGCGCTGGATACCGTTGTTATCTCGAGCCAGCATGCCGAAGATGTAGACGTTGCAAAGAAGTTAACCCCAGAGATTATTGAACAAGTTATCGAACCAGTTCTTTCCAAGATCGATCTGCCACGCAAAGATATGCGCACTCTAATCAATCCAACCGGTCGCTTCGTAATTGGTGGGCCAATGGGAGATGCCGGCTTAACCGGTCGCAAGATCATTGTTGACACATATGGCGGAATGGCTCGCCACGGTGGAGGAGCGTTCTCAGGAAAAGATCCATCTAAGGTAGATCGTTCAGCTGCTTATGCAATGCGTTGGGTGGCAAAGAATGTAGTTGCTGCCGGGCTGGCTCGTCGTTGTGAGGTTCAGGTTGCTTATGCAATCGGAAAAGCGCAACCAGTTGGTGTCTTCGTTGAAACCTTCGGAACTGAAACAGTGCCGGTCCAGAAGATTCAAGATGCAGTTACCTCGGTTTTCGATCTGCGTCCTGCGGCGATTATCCGTGACTTAAACCTATTGCGTCCGATTTATTCACAAACTGCTGCCTATGGCCACTTTGGTCGCGAGCTTCCTAACTTCACTTGGGAATCGACTTCGCGAGTAGATGCTCTTCGCGCAGCTGTTAACTAATAGGGTCTAACGCCGTGTCTACGGCACGTCCGCTTCGCCTGAAAAGGCAAGAAGTTGCGCGCCTAGATTCACAGAGTGCCGATTTCGATCCATATGTAAAGGTCTGGGTAGATAACTCTGTTAGCCATTTAGATGGAGTTTACGATTACTTAGTTCCGGAGCGATTAAGCGAAGAAGTAAGAGTCGGGGTTCGAATTGGCGTTCCCTTTGCTGGTCGGGATGTTGAAGCGTTAGTTATCGACCGCAGTGATAAATCGGATATAACAAATCTAAAATTCATATCCTCAGTTATTTCTTCGCAGGTTGTGGCTACGCCAACGCTTATTGGTCTGATCGGACAGATTTCAAAACGCTGGATCTGTCATCCATATGACCTAGTTCGATCAGCGATTCCTGTTCGAGTAGCTAGCGTTGATAAAGCCTTCACTTCTAGAAGCGAACCAATTTCGACTGACTCTAAACGCACAAAGAGCACCACTTATTTGCAGCTGCCACCACATGAAGAATCTTTAAAGAAACTCGCTGAGTTCGCTCTGAAAGAATCTACAAAAGGCGCCGTTTTGGTAGTTCTTCCAGAAGAACGCGAGTTGTCGGAGATGATTGAATTACTTGATGGCAAGGCGATAGTTCTATCTTCCTCGCTTTCTCGAAGTGAACGATATGCAAATTATCTGCAAGCTATAAATAGCCCCAATGCGATTGTCGTTGGTACTCGAAACGCAATATTTGCCACACCGCTAGAACTGCGTACCTTGATTATCTATCGCGAGAATTCGCAATCGCATTTTGAACCAAGGCACCCGGGTTGGAATGTGAGAGATATAGCCCTTATTCGCGGAGAGAAAGAACTACTCAATCTTTATTTCGTTGGTTACTCACCCTCACTGGCTATCGCGAAACTCTTGGAGAGCGGTGAGATCAAATTTATCGGCAAGAAAACCAGGCTCAAGGTGCAAACGTATACGCCACACAACTCCGAGTTATTGCCAGAGAGAATATTTACTCCAATTCGTAACGCTTTAAAAAGTGGACCAGTTCTATTTTTGGTGCCGAAAAAGGGATATGCCAGCGCTCTGATGTGCCAGAAATGCAAGAATCTGGCCACCTGTCCGTGCGGTGGCAAGCTATCAAGAAGAAGTCAGAGCGCTCCACCCGAGTGCGTTCATTGCGCGAATACCTTCCCGACTTGGATTTGCCAATGGTGCAGCCAGGATAAATTAATTCTGCTCGGTCGTGGCGCAATACGTCACGGCGAAGAAATTGGACGAGCATTCCCTGGTTATTCGATAGTTAATTCTGATGCTGATCGCGTTGTTCAGGAGATTACAGAACCCAAGTCACTCGTGATCGCTACTTCCGGGATGGCACCACGTTTTCATGGTGGTTACAGCGCCGTCGTATTACTAGAAGGTCAATCCTTTTTCTCATATGCCGATTTGCGCGGCCAGGAGCGTTCAAGAGAATCATTCTTTGAAGCTGCCAGCAAAGTTAAAGATGGGGGAGAGATTTTACTTTCAATTGATCCGAGCCATCCGATAATCGCGGCGCTATCTACCTGGAACCCCGCACATATGTATAAACGCGAACTGATTGAATTAGATTCAATCGGCCTCCCACCCTTTTCAAGAGCCGCAACTCTTGACGTTGGAATAAACGAGGCAAGTACGATCGTGGAAGGTCTAAAGAAAGCTCTACTTGAACTGCGGATTCCGAAATCAACCAAGGTTCTCGGTCCGTCGGTTCGAGGCGATGATGTTGCGCGAATACTTTTGACGTCATCTCTTGCTGATTTCGCCCAATTAACGGTGTTTCTAAGTGAATATGTAAAGTATCGAGCAGTGACAAAGAAAGATCCGATTCAATTGCGAATAGATCCTTACTCACTTTCGTAGTTATTTACGGGTCTGAGATAGACTTATGCCATGTCAATTAAACCGATACGACTCTTCGGAGATCCAGTGCTCACCACACCGGCTTCTCCTGTTGTCGATTTCGATAAAGAGTTGCGAACCCTAGTTGCAGATCTAACAGATACGATGCTTGAGGCTCCCGGAGCCGGTCTTGCCGCTCCTCAAATCGGTGTTCCGCTTCGCGTATTTGTCTGGGATATCGATGAAGCGATCGGGCATTTGATTAATCCAACTTTGGAATTGGGCAAAGAGATGCAAGATGGCGAAGAAGGATGTCTCTCATTTCCGGCGCTTAGCTACGAAACGCCACGAGCGTTTCGAGCCGTAGCGAAGGGATTTAATATGTATGGCGAGCCGATAACGGTTGAAGGCACCGAACTTCTAGCGCGCTGTTTGCAACACGAATCAGATCATCTCGATGGGATTGTTTTTATCGATCGCCTTTCAAAAGAAGATCGGAAGCTTGCTATGAAGGAGATACGGGAATCCGAATGGTTCGGAACGGCTTCATCTTCTGGTATTGACCCGATAATTAAGGTATCTCCACACAATATGTTCGGTAAGAGTATTTAGTGCAGATAGCAGTGGCGGCAACGCCTGAAGTAGCGATCCCGACCCTAGAACTTATTCTTAGTAGTGGACACCAATTATCAGCGGTTATCACTCAACCTGACCGCCCTGCGGGACGAGGACTTTCATTAAAAGAATCAGCGGTAGCCACTTGGGCGGCTGCAAATAAAGTGTCTGTACATAAGCCGGAGTCTCAGGATGAGCTTGCTCTGATTGCCGGTCGCTTTGATCTGATAGTTACTATCGGTTACGGCATGATTATTCGTCAAGAAATTTTAGATCTGCCGAAGTTCGGATTTATAAACCTACATTTCTCTCTACTACCAAGGTGGCGTGGCGCTGCTCCAGTTCAACGCGCTATTGAATCCGGAGATGAAGTAACTGGAGTGACTGTTTTCAAGTTAGATAAGGGAATGGACACTGGTCCAATCTTTCGACAGGTTAGTGCTGAAATTAAATCGGATTCCACCAGTGCAAGCCTTTTGAAAGAGTTAGCAGTGCTTGGAGCACCTATTGTCCTTGAAACAATTTCTGCTATTGCACAAGGTGAGAATCCGAAAACACAGCCAGCTGCGGGAGCTACACGAGCCGAGAAGTTAACTAAAGATGAAGGTCGCATAGATTGGTCTTTGCCGGCAGATGTTATCTACCGAAAGATTAGAGCCTTCTTTCCTAACCCTGGTTCTTGGACTACCTTTCGTGGCTCTGTAATTCGAATTGAGCGAGCGAATGTCGCAGATAGCACAGAGGGTAAACCCGGTGACATCACCGTTGTAGAGAAAGCGCTAATTGTTACTTGTGGGCAAGGCTCACTTAAAGTCATTGAGCTTAAGGCAGCCGGAAAATCAACGATGGCTGCTTCTGCTTGGTTAAATGGAGCACAACCAAAGCCTGGTGAGGGTTTTCAATGAAGAGCAACTTTAAATCGCCTAAACCTGATGCGATTAGATTTTTGGTTTTCGATATTTTACAGGAAGTTAACCAGCGAGGTGGATATTCGAATCTGCTTCTTCCAAGTGCACTGACGGATTCAAAATTTGAACAACGGGATAAGGGTTTTGCGACTGAGCTTCTTTACGGAACTCTACGTATGCAAGGTCGCCATGATTACATCGCAAGTCAAATATCTGATAGACCTTGGTCTGAAGTAGATAACGGAATCGTAGATGTTATTCGCATGGGGGCTCATCAACTCTTTGAGATGCGCGTTGCTACACACGCGGCGGTTTCAGCCACCGTTGAGCTTGCCCGCAAGGTGTTGGGTGAATCCAAAGCATCATTTGTAAATGCGATGCTCCGCAAGATGAGCGCTCAAACCCTCGATGAGTGGATGGAACCCGTTCATTCCATAAAAGATGATGTCACTCGACTTTCGATTCTCCATTCCCATCCAGAGTGGATAGTTTCGGCCTACTTCGATTTACTTAAGGATTTCGTAGAAGTTGAAGCAGCGCTGATTGCAAATAACGTTCCAGCTTCACCAACCCTGGTCTGGTGGCCGGGAAGATCATCCAAAGAGGAGTTGATGGATCTCGGGGGAGTACCGACTAATTTTTCGAATTACGGTATGAAATTTGATGGGGTTCCAAACTCGCTTGAACCGATTCGTCGCAGACGCGCAGGTGTTCAAGATGAAGGTTCTCAGCTAGTAGCTCAGATTTTTTCAAAAATCGCCGCCAACAGTTCCACGTGGCTAGATTTATGTGCCGGCCCCGGTGGTAAAGCCGCTCTGATTTCGTCGATTGCACACGAGACTGGACACGACTTCACCGCCAATGAAGTTAGTGAACCTCGTGCCGAATTGGTTAGACAGGTGGTAGGAAAATCGCGCGTGTGGGTAGGCGACGGGCGAGAAATTGCGAGCCACTCAGAAACTTTCGATGCGATCTTGGCAGATGTACCTTGCACCGGACTGGGAGCGCTCCGTCGCCGACCGGAAGTGCGCTGGCGTCGCACGGTTGCTGATCTGCGTGCTTTAACTCAGCTGCAACGCGAACTCTCCAATAGCGCGATATCGATTCTAAATGATGGCGGCATCTTCGCCTATGCGACATGTTCGCCGCATTTTGCTGAGACGACTGTAGCCGTCGCAGATATTCTCAAGGCACATCCTGATCTTGAGCAGTTAGATTTGACGGAGTACGTGCCGAATGGATTACAAGGTGCGATGCGCGGCAAATCTCTCTCACTCTGGACGCATCGCCACGAAAGTGATGCCATGTTTATGGCTGTTTTTAGAAAGAAAGTTGCTTAAGGTATTTCCATGACATCCCATGTTCGAATAACTCCTAGTGTCTTAAACGCTGATCGTGAAAATCTTGCTTCAGAAATTGAGAAGATTGCATCGGTCTCGGATTTAATCCACCTAGATATTATGGATAACATCTTTGTTCCTAATCTAACTTGGGATTTCGCCGAGGCAGCAAGAATTATCGCCCAATGCCCCATTGGAATTGATGCACATTTGATGGTCGATAAGGCTGATCAAATTGCCATTGACTACGCCATAGCTGGAGCCCAAAGCGTTACTGTGCATGTTGAAGCGGTGGAGAATATTTCACAAACCTTAAAGGCGATTAGATCCCACGGCGCCCAAGTCGGTCTGGCGGTGAAACCAGGAACCCCTATCGAAAGTTATCTAGAACACTCAGATCTGGTTGATATGTTCTTAATCATGACAGTTGAGCCTGGTTTTGGTGGACAAAAATTTATGAGCGAAATGATGGATAAGGTGCGGACTGTTCGAAAGTTTGTTGGAGTTCAACCAATCTGGATTCAAGTCGACGGCGGAATATCACTAGAAACTATCGAAATTGCACGTGAAGCCGGGGCGGATACCTTTGTTGCAGGTTCGGCGGTCTTTAATTCACCAGATCCAGCCGAGATGGTTCAAAAGCTGCGACATCGTGCCGATGCTCTCTAGTAAACTGTATAAATGAAATCCTTCGATCAACTCTTTGACGAGCTAACTACCAAAATCGCGGCCCGCGAGCCAGGCTCCGGAACTGTCGCCGCCATCGATGCAGGAGTTCATTCAATTGGAAAGAAGATTCTTGAGGAGGCCGGCGAAGTTTGGATCGCATCCGAACATGAGAGCGATGACGCACTGGCGGAGGAGATCAGCCAACTGATTTACCACCTTCAAGTGTTGATGCTGGCACGTGGTTTGAAACCATCCGATATTTATAAGTATCTATAGAAATAAGGGTTAATAATGTTGAAGATTGCAATTCCCAATAAAGGTTCGCTCGCTGACTCTTCGATCGCGGTCCTAAAGGAGGCGGGTTATCGCCAGCGTACTGATTCTCGCGATCTGGTTTTGATTGATTATGAAAACAGCGTTGAGTTCTACTACCTACGTCCACGCGATATTGCACTCTATGTAGGGTCTGGCGAACTTGAAGCGGGGATAACCGGCAGGGATTTGCTGATCGATTCAGGAGCTGCTGCAGTTGAAGTATTAGCGCTTGATTTTGGCGGATCTACCTTTAGATTTGCTGGTCCGACAGCTACCAAAATGACTTTATCAGATATAAATGGGAAACGCGTGGCTACTGCTTACCCCGGCTTGGTAGCAGATTTCTTTACGAAGAATTCGATAACCGCCGAAGTTGTACGACTTGATGGGGCAGTAGAAAGCAGCGTTCGTTTAGGAGTTGCTGATCTAATCGCCGATGTGGTTAGTACCGGAAACACCTTGCGCCAAGCAGGTCTTGCCATCTTTGGAGAACCGATCTTGGTTAGCGAAGCGGTATTGATCACCAGAAACGCTGCGAGTATGCCTGCAGGGTTAGAAATTCTGCAGCGTCGCCTTCAAGGAGTTGTTACAGCAAGACAATATGTTCTACTTGATTACGATATTCCAAAGATTAGCGTTGATAAAGCCTGTGCCATCACTCCGGGACTCGAATCGCCAACAATTTCTCCGCTGCAAAAAGAAGATTGGGTTGCTGTGCGCGCAATGGTTTTACGTAAAGATACCAATCGTTTAATGGACGAACTTTGGGCACTTGGAGCTCGTGGAATTTTGGTTACAGATATCCACGCTTGCCGTCTCTAACTCTAAGCTTCCTCTATTTCTTCACGAGTTATGCCCATTAGGTAAAGCACTGAATCTAGATATGGCGCGGATAGTGAACTATCTGCAGCAGCCTTCACAGCAGGCTTAGCGTTAAAGGCGATTCCCATACCGGCGATAGAGATCATATCTAGATCATTAGCTCCGTCACCGATCGCAATTGTTTGCTCAAGATCAATATTGTGTGCAGTTGCAAACTCCTTAAGGGCTTCAGCTTTTCCAGCTCGGTCAACGATCGGACCAACTAGAGCTCCGGTCAACTTTCCATCAACAATCTCAAGATTATTTGCCCGCATATGATCGATACCAAGTTCAGATACCAGCGGTGCAATAACCGGTTCAAATCCACCTGATACCAGGGCAATATGGTGGCCCAATTTATTTAATGTGCGAACTAAAGTCCTGGCACCCGGTGTAAGAGTTATTTCAGATTGAACGTCCAAGAGCACGCTCTCGGGTAACCCCTTCAAAAGCGCAACTCGCGCGCGCAAACTCGCTTCAAAATCGAGCTCACCGCGCATTGCAGATTCAGTGATCTTTGCGATCTCCACTTCAGCCCCGGCTTTAGCGCCAAGAAGTTCAATGACTTCTTGCTCAATCAAAGTTGAGTCAACATCCATGACGATTAACTTCTTGGCAAAACGCATAAGTCCACCGGGTGAGACCGCGATGTCAACGCCATGTTCGTTACCAGTCAAGGCGAGTGCAGGACGAAGAGTTGAGATATCTGCACCGGAAACCGTTAACTCGATCGCGGTTAAGGGAAAACTTGCGGTGCGGTGAATGCGTTCAATATTTCCACCGTTAACGGCAATTTGCGCAGCGATGGATTTGAAAGCTTCAGGTTTTAACTTCTGAGAAAGTACGACAACGTGAAGGAGGGAACGCTTGGCCGCGATTGTCGTGTGGTCGCTGCTTTCAAAAGCGGTTGCAATATCGACGCCGATCTTTGTTGCGCATTCTTCGAGATCCGCTTCTATCGTTTTTGCATGGGCTGGAGCCAGAGAGAGTAGAACGGTGAGAATGAGACGTCCCCGGATAACTACTTGTTCGATATCTAAGATCGTTACGGCAAAGGGGGAGAGCGTATCAAAGAGCGCTTCAGTGATGCCCGGGCTATCGACACCCGATAACAAGATCAGACCAGTGAACTGTTGTTCTGCTTCACCGCTCTTTATCTCCATAGTGGGAGAAGATTATCGTGAATCACGGGACCTCATGGGGTAATTGAGCGGGATTCATGGCTCTTTACCGCTATCTTTTTCATCTATGAACGCCGTCGAAAGTCAGACCGTCCTTGCAATGCAAGGTGTCTGTGTTACTCGTGACGCAAAGCAAATTTTGGGACCTATAGATTTTAGAATTCTAAGCGGTGAGCGTTGGGTTATTTTGGGTCCCAATGGCGCAGGTAAATCAACTCTTTTGAATATTCTCGCGACAAGAATTTTCCCAACAGTTGGCACGGTTTCAATTCTTGATAAACAAATGGGCAAGGTTGATCTATCTGAGTTACGTACTCGAATTGGTATCTGTGCATCTCTACTAGCTGAAGATATCCCTGATGATGAGTTTGTCCGGGATGTTGTTCTGACCGCAGCTTATGCAGTTATTGGACGTTGGAACGAGGTCTATGACCTTTGGGATGAGTCCCGTGCCGTTGCTCTCCTGACCACATTTGGAGTCCGTGAATTTGCCGATCGTCGTTATTACACACTTAGTGATGGCGAGAAGAAGCGAGTTCAAATTGCCCGCGCCCTCATGGCAGATCCTGAACTGTTACTTCTTGACGAACCAACTGCGGGGCTTGATCTCGGTGGTCGCGAAGATTTGCTCCGTCGCTTTGCTGAGTTTTCTCTTGATCCGCTCGCCCCTGCAAGCATCATTGTTACCCACCATATCGAAGAAATTCCCGCAGGAACCACTCATGCCTTGATTATCAAAGATGGGGTGATTGCGATTTCTGGGCCGGTATCTGAAGTAATAACCTCAGAACATATGAGTGCTGTCTTCGGAATCAATATTGAAGTTACTGCTGAAGGATCACGCTTCTTTGCGCGAAGCAGATAATGAGTTTTGCTGAGCAGCTTCATCCAAATTGGATAAAGGCGTTAGGGCAGAAGGTTCAACTTCTTACAGCACTTGAAGAAAAATTAAACGGCGATAATTATCTCCCGGGCCAAGAGGACGTTCTTAAATCTCTTTCTTATGATCCGAAGAAGGCAAGGGTGTTGATCTTGGGTCAAGATCCTTATCCAAATCCTATTGATGCGATGGGTTTAGCTTTTTCTACTGCACGAACCGATGGCAGATTGCCAGCCTCATTGAAAAATATTTTCACAGAACTTAATTCGGATTTAGGGGTACCGATCCCATCCTCGGGAGACTTGAGCCCCTGGTGTGAGCAAGGTGTAGTTCTGCTTAATCGAACGCTAACTTGTCGTATCGGTGAAAGTGACTCTCATCGTGATATTGGTTGGCGTGAATTTACTTACGCAGCTGTAAGAGTTTTGGCAGATAAAGGCGTTATCGCCATTCTTTGGGGAAAGAGCGCTCAAGAAGTTTCGAGTTTTTTCGACCCGAAGAGGTTGATTACCTCAGTTCACCCGAGTCCGCTTTCTGCATATCGTGGCTTTTTCGGTTCAAAGCCCTTTAGCAAGGCCAATCAAGCGCTTCTGGAATCGGGCAAAGGCGAAATCGACTGGTCGTTGTAGTAATTTGGTAGAAATTAATAAGAAAAACGCCCCGGTGAACTTCACCGGGGCGTTTCAATTTAATCTTTTACTTATCCGACCCAAGTATTAATTGGTGAAGATAAGAAGTAGATCATAAATAGACCAGATACCAAGAAGAGCAAAGGATGGATCTCTTTGCGACGCCCCTGAATCACACGAATCACTACGTGGGTAACGAAACCAGCTCCGATACCTACTGAGATGTTGTATGTGAATGGCATCAAGATGATTGTTAAGAATGCTGGAATCGAGATTCCGTAATCTTCCCAATCGATAGCTTTGATCTGAGTCATCATCAAGAATCCAACAATTACGAGAGCAGGTGTAGCCGCTTCGTAAGGGATGATGGCAACTAGAGGAGCCAGGAAGGTTGTTAGCAAGAAGCAGATACCAGTAACGACTGATGCCAAGCCGGTACGGGCGCCTTCTCCAACACCTGAAGCAGATTCTATGTAGCTAGTGTTTGAGGAAATGCTTCCCGCTCCACCAGCTACTGCTGCAAGTGAGTCAACCAAGAGGATGCGATCGTTATTTGGAACGTTTCCATCTTTGTCGATGAGATTTGCTTCATGTCCGATTGCTGTCACCGTTCCGACGGTGTCGAAGAAGTCTGAGAGCAAAAGGGTGAAGATTAAGAGGATTACGGTCACCAGTGGAAGGCGATCGAAAGAGCCAAGAAGGTTGAAGTCACCGAAGAGGCTGAAATCCGGCGTTGCGGCGATCTTCTCAGGCATTGCAGGAACGTTTAGGTTCCAGCCCTTTGGATTTACTTCACCAGTTGCGCCGTTAAACAATGGACCAATCTTTAAAGATGTTTCAACGATAACCGCTGCGATCGTAGCAACGATGATTCCGATGAGAATTGCTCCCTTTACCTTCTTTACGATTAGTCCGATAGTCAAGAAGAGACCAAGCGCGAAGATAATGACTGGCCAGCCAACCAAAGTTCCGCCATCGCCTAGAGTTACCGGAACTGGACCAGTTCCGGTGCGACGAACAAAGCCTGCATCAACCAAACCGATAAGAGCAATAAAGAGACCGATACCAACTGATATCGCGATCTTTAATTGCGCAGGAACGGCTTTGAAAACAGCAGTACGGAATCCAGTTAAGACCAGAATCGTAATAATGATGCCCTCAAGAACAACTAGGCCCATTGCATCTGCCCATGTCATTTTGGATGCGATGCCAACTGCAACGAAGGTGTTCAGACCTAAGCCTGTGGCAAGCGCGAGTGGATAGTTTCCAACAACCCCCATAAGAATTGTTAGAAGTCCAGCCATAAGTGCTGTCATTGCAGCAACCAATGCGAGATTAGGAGCATCTCCGCCACCGATATATTTTCCATCCGCATCTTTTGCAAGACCGATGATTAGCGGGTTAAGGGCCACGATGTAAGCCATGGTGAAGAATGTGACGATACCGCCACGAACTTCCCGAGCTACAGTTGAGCCACGTTGCGATATTTTGAAATAGCTATCGAGCATGACGAACCTCTCTGATTTTGTTAACGGGGGTGTTTGCGACCCCGTGTGAAATTACGGCTCACAGACCGAGGGAATACCTGATCTAAACGTAAAAACGTGGTTACTTAGAGGTAAGGCGCGCCACGATTCCAAAGGAAATAGCGACAGATTGTCCGATCAAGAGCGCAAATAGGGCTGTTCCGAGGCCTAATTTGCCCCCCAGCAACGCTCCGACGATCAGAACCGTTACTTCGATACCCATGCGAACTCGCCCAACGCGTATTCCAGTTCTTTGATGGATACCGGTCATTGCCCCATCGCGAGGGCCTGGTCCCAATCCACAAGTTATGTAGAGAGCCGAACCTGCGCCGACCAAAGCGATTCCGAGTAAAGCTGAAGTAAGGCCGCCGAGAAAAGTTGTTTGCAAAGGAAAATGATTGACACCAAATTCAATTGCTGCGGAAATAATTGCGATATTAGACAGCGTTCCAAAGCCAGGCTTTTCGCGAAGTGGAATCCATGCAAGCAATACGAAGACACCTGTTACAAAAGTGGCCCACCCAAGGGAAAGTCCGGTGCGCAGACTAAGTCCTTGAGCAAAGACCGTCCACGGTGCGTTTCCGAGATTTGATTGAACTACGAGTGCATCGCCAAGACCAAAGATTGCAAGTCCAAAAAAGAGAATCAGGACTCGGGTAGGGGAGAGATCCCAGCGCGAATTAGCTCGCCAAGGCGTAGCAGGAACAGTCTTATGTGGCTTCAGAAACTCGGAAATTCGCGCAAAGTAGTTCATTTAAAGAGTTTAACGTAACTACTTAACGTCCAATGCCCTTATCCTTACTCAATGTTCGTAGGTTTCGGCACTGTAGTAAATATCTTTACCATCATTGGTGGAGCAGCCCTTGGCGTTCTAGTTGGCGCTCGTATGTCATCGCGAACTCGTGCTTTGATCACCGATGTACTTGGTCTGATAACCCTTCTTGGAGCGGTTAGCGCACTGGCTCCGATGTGGACCGATCGCTATGAAAGCGCGCTTCCTAGAGGATGGACGCTTCTTGCAATATTAGGTTCGCTCTTAATTGGTGGATTAATCGGTTCGGCGCTATCGCTTGAATCCCGCTTGGATAGTCTCGGTGAAAAACTACGCGTTAAATTTGGCGCGCACGAAGAGAGCTCGTTCATTGAAGGGTTCGTATCGGCATCGTTGCTATTTGCCATTGGACCTCTAGCAATTCTTGGATCGATTAGCGATGGCATGTCTACCGGCATTGATCAATTGCTTTTGAAATCTAGCCTCGACTTCTTTGCCGCCATGGCTTTTGCGGCAAGTTTGGGGTGGGGAGTAGCTGCATCAGTGATTCCAGTAGGTATTTACCAAGGTGCTTGGACGCTAGTTGGCTTAGGACTTGGAAACATCCTTGCGGGATATCAAATTGATGCCATGACGATCGTAGGCGGCTTGATGTTGGTGAGCATTGGTCTTCGATTGCTTAAGATTAAAGATATTGCAGTAGGAAACCTTTTACCGGCGCTGTTTATCGCTCCGATATTTGTTCAGGTTCTGCACACCTTCGTTTAATAGTTTGTCTTTAGAAAGTGCTCTAGAAAGTAGTGGCATCGATTACGAAGCGATACTTCACATCGCTTGCAACAGTGCGCCCATAAGCTTCATTAATGTAATCGGCTTTAATAACTTCTACATCGCTTACGATGTTATGTTCTCGGCAGAAATCAAGCATTTCTTGCATTTCTGGAATGCCACCGATCATTGAGCCCGAAAGCGAGCGACGTGCTGGGAGCAATGAACCAACCTCGACTGAGTATGGTTTGCCAGGTAAACCAATCACGACAAGTGTCCCGTTCACTGCGAGCATCGATAGATAGATATTGATATCTAGTTCAGCGCTAACCGTGTTAAGAATCAGATCAAAGTGCTTATTGTATTTAACTTGAAAACCGTCGCTCTTGGTTGAAACAAAGTGATGCGCGCCCATTGCCTTGGCATCGGCTTCCTTGGAAGGTGAGTGTGAAAAGACAGTAACTTCGGCGCCCATCGCAACCGCAAATTTAACGCCCATATGTCCCAGACCGCCAAGGCCCATAACGGCAACTTTCTTTCCGGGTCCTGCCTTCCAATGCTTGATCGGGGAGTACAAGGTAATTCCGGCGCAAAGAAGTGGAGCGACACCATCGAGTGAGAGGCTCTTTGGGATGGAAACCGCGTAATCCTCATTGATAACCATAATGTTGGAATAACCACCCATGGCGGGAGTCTTGCCATCGCGTTCGAGTTGGTTATAAGTACCAGTCATTCCTTCAATGCAGTATTGCTGTAAACCTTGTTTGCAAGAGTCGCAGGTTCGACATGAGTCAACAAAGACACCGACTCCAATTAAATCGCCAACCTTAAATTTTGTTACCCCCGAACCAACACTTGAAACAACGCCAGCGATTTCGTGCCCTGGAACCATTGGGAAGATCGCGGGACCCCATTCTTCGCGGGCTTGGTGAATATCTGAGTGACAGATACCGGAGTATTTGATTTCGAGAGCAACGTCATTTGCTCCGAGATCGCGGCGTTCGAACTCCCAAGGAGTTAACGGCGCCTTGGCGCTCATCGCTGCATATCCACGTACCTTCATGTGATCTCCTTTTGTGTCAAGCGGTGTGTAATCAAGCCTCAGTGAATGGTAGAGGCAAAGGCGAGGTATGTCCTGCGCGGGAAGCGCGAGCGGTTACACGGCGCATATGGTGGCGGCGACAGAGAACTTCATAGGCAATCTCATCGCCTGAGGTGACATCACCGACAACAACTTGTTCACCTTCGGTAACCATAACCCCACCAGATGTTCGAGCGTTATGGGTTGCACGAGATCCGCACCAGCAGAGCGCTTCAACCTGCAAAGTATTAACGCGATCAGCTAGTTCAACCAAACGAGCTGATCCGGGAAAGAGTTTGGTTTTAAAGTCTGCGAGAATCCCAAAGGCGTAAACATCAATACCTAAACCATCGACAATTTTTGCCAATTGTTCGATTTGTTCTGGTTGATAGAACTGGGCTTCATCGCAGATTATGTAATCAATGCGATCTCCGAAGGATAGTTTCTCAACGACTAATTTATGGATATCAAGTTTTTCATCAACTTCAATTGCCGCACTCTGTAGCCCAAGTCGTGATGAAATAACTCCAGACCCGGCGCGGTCTTTACTTGTGAAGATAAGCCCAGAACGTCCTCGGCTTTTATGGTTATGTGCCGTCTGTAAGGCGAGCGTTGATTTCCCACTATCCATCGTTCCGCAATAATAAATAAGCTCAGCCACGGGCAGCATCCTTGCATCTATTTGGATCAATTGTTGATATCAAAATCATACGACGCCCACACTTTGTAGATACCCCAGCAATTTATCGGAGAGTGCTGCGCTCATTTCTACGCTGATATGAGAGGCATCACGGTAAGCCACAATCCCGTCGACTATCGCTGGGCATCCATCAGGGCAGAGCCAAGGGGTCGGATCGAGAACCAGGAACCCACCGGCGACACGGGGATCTGACTTCTCATTAACGTCACATTCAGATTCTTTGGCTGTAGCTAGGCAGCTTGGGATATCGCGAAGCGGATGAGGTGTATCGGAAATGTAAATCAATTTCGGCGAACTGTTTTTTATATTTTTGTAGAGAGCTCTCTGGCCTTCAAACCACCAAGAATCGCGCGATTGATAGTTCTTCGGATAATCAAAATGTTGGAATCCGCTCATGATCACTGCTTCTGGATTAAGGTCGTTGATTCGCTTAATTGCGTTTTTACGCCAAGCAACGCAATCGGCATTCTTAAAAGCTCCACTCTGAACGCGCAAGACTTCGGCGGCGGGGCAAGCAGATTTCGTCAAACTTGTCAGTGCAAAACCTTGATCCTGTGCGATTTTTTCCAGCGCCGGAAACCATTGGGCAGCGTGCGAGTCACCGTAGAGAACAATATTTCGTTTAGATTTCTTGTCGCCATACAGGCACTCGGAAGAAACAGATTCACCGTAATTGGCATGACAGCCATCGTCATAAATTTTAGGCTTCTGCATAACGGCGGCAATGGAAATCGATCGACCATTCGGTAGGGAGATATCTGCTTGGTTGCTCAACAAAATTGCACTAGATGCCAGTACTCCGCTCATGGTGGCAGCAATCGAGAATCTGGCAATCTTCTTATTGGATATTTGTGAGCGAGCGATTGGATTTTCAATAAATCGATGGGTCAAATCTGCTGCAAGTGCGGTAAGGGCTATTAACAAGAATCGTTCTAGCAAAGTTAGTGGGCGGCCGAAGCGAGTGCTTGGTATAACCAATAAAGGCCAATGCCAGAGATAAAAAGGATACGAAATGTCTCCTAACCACTGAACGATTCGAAATTTGGAGAAATCGTTAAGGATCGGAGGCCATGATTTTACAAACAGGATTAGCGCTGCGGTGGCGAGCACTGGAAACAAAGCGGCTGTTCCCGGGAAAGGGGTGTTATCGCTAAATCTGAAAACGGAGTAAGCCAGAGTTAACGTTGCAATCCATATCGCTAAAGTTTTGGAAACGGATTTGGAGTTGGTTATTTGCTTGGGAACAAAAAGCAGTAACGCACCGACGCCGAGTTCCCAGGCACGGGTAGGCAAACTATAAAACGCCCAAATCGGTGAAGCGTTGGTTAAATAAAGGGAGAAGGTAAAAGACAGCGCAGTTATCGCAAGGATTCCTCGAAACACCAAGCGTTGACTACCAATTTTCCAAAGCGTAAAGATGATAAGTGGCCACAGAAGATAGAACTGTTCTTCAACCGCCAGCGACCAATAGTGAATTACAGGTGATGGTGTTGCATTGAGATTTTGATAATCGTTCTGCCACCAAGCAAATAAATAGTTTGATATGTAGATGGTTGCCGCGAGAATATCTTTTCCGAGCGATGACCGTACTGTAGGCGCTAGGAATAACCAGGCGCCTAAGGCAGTCAGCAAAAGAACGCTTACGGATGCCGGAAGTAAACGTTTTGCTCTACGTAAGAAAAATGCTCGATATCTAAATGCACCGCTAAGAGTGATCTCTTTGATAATAATCCCCGTGATTAAATATCCAGAGATGACATAGAAAATATCCACACCAACAAAGCCACCGGGTGCCAACTTGGCGTGAAAGAGAACTACCAGCGTTGCTGCAACTGCGCGCAAAGCTTGAATTTGGTGAATTTTGGTCTTGGAACTCAAGAAGTAACCAAGGCTTTCACAGATACGCTCGGAAACTTTTCGGCGATCAAATCTCGCCCACCTAGAGCAGATATCTCAAATAGAACTAGTACTGATTCGATAACTGCGCCGCTTCTTTGTGCCAGATCAATTGCTGCACAGATCGTTCCGCCAGTTGCGAGAACATCGTCGATTATCACGATTCGTTTTGAACCGGTAAAAGCGTCAACATGAACTTCAATCTCATCGCTTCCGTATTCGAGGCCATACTTAGCGCCGAATGTTTCAAAGGGTAGCTTTCCGCTTTTTCTAAATGGTACGAAACCAGAATTAGTTTCCACGGCCAGGGCGGCAGCAAATATAAAGCCACGGGCTTCGATGCCAGCGATAATTTCGGGTTTCTCGACCAAGTGAGCGAAAGACGAAATCACAGTTGCGAAGGCTTCAGGATCGGCTAAGAGCGGAGTTATATCCTTGAAGAGAATTCCGGGTTTGGGGTAGTCAGGAACATCTCGAATGAGGGAGAGAGCGTCAGCTAATTTCATAACGATCCAATTCCACCACATTTAACGTGTCCGAACGGGGACTTGAACCCCGAAGCCCTTGCGGGCACTAGCACCTCAAGCTAGCGCGTCTGCCAATTCCGCCACCCGGACGAGTGCAGCGCAAACGATAGCAACGCATCAGCGCCGAAGCAAAAGCGCCCGAATTAAAGCGCACCGTTTGAAAGGCTTTTGGGGGAGAATGAGCGCTATGAGCGAGATGGTAAAACTGGAAGAAGAAACTATTCGAATCTGCCAAGAATTGATTCGCATTCCTAGCGTTAATTACGGCGAAGGCAAAGGCGATGAAGAAGCAGTTGCTAAATATGTAGTTGCATCTCTGGCTGAAGTTGGTATTGAAGCGACGATCTATGAATCTGCGCCAAAGCGTTGTAATGTGATTGCAAGAATCAAGGGAAGTAATCCCGATAAGCCCGGTTTAGTTGTTCATGGTCACATAGATGTCGTTCCAGCGAATGCGCAAGACTGGTCGGTCGATCCTTTTGCAGGTGAGATTAAAGATGGTTGCATCTGGGGTCGCGGCGCAGTTGATATGAAGAATGTAGATGCGATGATTCTTGCAATCGTTCGCGATTGGGCGCAGCGGGGCTATGTTCCAGAACGAGATATTGTTCTTGCCTTCTTTGCTGATGAAGAAGCGGGCATGACTTTTGGTTCTCGATATATGACTGCTCACCATCCTGAAGTATTTGCAGGTTGCTCCGAGGCTATCTCTGAAGTTGGTGGTTTTTCGGTAACAGTTGCCGATGGAAAACGCCTTTACTTCATTGAAGCTGCGCAAAAGGGAATTCATTGGATGAAACTGACGGCCAATGGACGTGCGGGACATGGTTCGATGATGAACGATGAGAATGCGCTAACCGCGCTCACGGAAGCTGTCGCCAAGATTGGTCGATACGAATGGCCACAGCGATACACCAAGACGGTTAAGGATTTATTTAAAGAAGTTGCTCGCGTAACAGGAAAAGTCTATGACGAAAAGGATTTGCGTCCCCTGCTCAAGGAGATTGGCTCGACCGCGCGAATGATCGGGGCGACCTTGCAAAACACCGCTAATCCAACGATGTTGGAGGCGGGATATAAAGCCAATGTAATTCCCGGAACAGCCAGTGCGGTGATCGATGGTCGTTTCTTGCCAGGTTACGAAGCCGAATTGAATGACACTGTTCGCGCAATAGTCGGTCCTGATATCTTGATTGAAACCGTTTCACATGACATTGCTCTCGAAGTAGATTTCGATGCCCCGCTAGTTGACGCTATGAAGGCGGCAATATTGGCCCATGATCCCGAGGGAATTCCAGTTCCATACTTAATGAGCGGCGGCACGGACAATAAGGCGCTATCTGAAATCGGAATTGTCGGTTATGGATTCTCTCCATTGCAGCTGCCGGCTGACTTAGATTTCATGTCGTTATTTCATGGAGTCGATGAACGCGTTCCAATTGATGGACTGCGTTTCGGAGTACGAGTACTACGAGATTTCTTAGAGAGCTGCTGATACTTCGTTAAGCGCGGTTCGGACTACTTCTGGGAGTTCTATCTCTTCACTCGCCAGGATTCCCTGCAATTGTGCACCTGTTCGTGCTCCGACGACTGAACTTGTCACGCCCGGGAAATCTCGCACCCAAGCAAGGGCAACTTCTAGTGGTGAATACCCCAAACCTTGTGCCGCAACTGAGACAGCTTCGACTATGCGGCGCGATTTCTCATTTAGGTAAGGCTCAATAAATGGAGCAAAGTGCGGGGTAGCAGCGCGCGAATCAGCCGGAATTCCGTTGCGATACTTCCCAGTCAATACGCCTCTGCCAAGTGGTGACCAAGCGATAAATCCTGAGTTAAGCGCCGCTGCGCATTGCAGCGAATCTGATTCAACACTTCGATTCAAAAGTGAGAACTCATTTTGAAGAACGGTAATCGGAGCTTTGGCAGTGTTGGCTTCTTGCAAGGAAATAGCGCGCGCACTTTGCCAACCATTGAAATTTGAGATTCCTACATACCTGGCTCGTCCCGAAGAATAAGCCCAATCAAGTGCGGATAACGC
>JACCEA011676314.1_pt1 | contig 74146 bp, 76 predicted proteins | sample 7449851 | NCBI WGS metagenome assembly JACCEA01 (sample SAMN15323453, study PRJNA562643) | freshwater metagenome | isolation source: river surface water | place: USA:Blue River Watershed | collected 2017-08-18 | reverse complement strand
GTAAATTAAAAACTCTTTGCCTTAAATCCAAAGAATAAGCCTTCGCCATAAATCCACAAATTTAGTTGATATTGTGGGAAAGTTTAGTTGGAATTAATTAAGAGTATAGATTTATGTTTTGGTATAGTGCTCTACATGGAAATATTTCTGGAAGTTGTTATCGATTAGAGAGGGAAAAATGATATGCGTTCCCGGAGAATATAAAGCAAATTCTATTTCTTATAATTCTAAAAATCAGGGACAAAAGCAATTTTCTAATAATCAACAAAATCAAAAGTTGCAAAATAATCCAGCCAAAATAACGAGAGTTAAAATTTCTGCAAAGAATTCTTCTGAAAAAAAAGTTAGAAGTTTGGTTCCAGATACAAATCAAGGAACTTGTTTTAGTGATTATAATGTTATTTCTTGCCCAAAAGAGAGAGAAGATTTTTATGGACAAGACGGTAATTATTTTGGAGAAACTGCAAGTTATAAAAATAATAAAAATGCTACAGTTTCAGATTTGGTTACAGGATTAACATGGGAAAAAGCTCATAATTCCCAGAGAAAATTTTACTATTCGGCAAAACAATATTGTGAATCATTAAATCTTGTTGGTTTTAAAGATTGGAGACTACCTAAAGAGTTATTTTCAATCGTAGATTTTCGTGATGTACAAGGTAAGAATTACTTTCTAAATTCAAATTACTTCGATTTAAAAGAACCAGATCAGTCTATTTTATCAAACGATCATTACTCTTCAACTTATAGTGTTGGAATGATAGCAAACTTGGTCTTCAACTGTATATAAGTTAAACATTTTGGTCGCGAAGATGTTGAAGCATTTTTCTTTTTCAATTTTTTAGATGGTCATATAAAACAAGCTCCAAGTTCAAATAAATTTAGTTTATTTTATCGTTCTGTAAGACGTAACGTTTGGGGTGAAAATAAATTTGTGGATAATGCTGATGGGTACTATAAGTGATAGTCTAACAAATTTGCAATGGCAGCAAAAGATGATGGCAAAACGTGTGATTGGTCTTATTGTCAAAATCTTGAATTAGCAGATTATAAAGATTGGAGATTACAAAGTGTCAAAGAATTACAAACTATTGTAGATTATACCAAAAATTATCCTGCTTTAAATACTAATTACCTTAAAATAACTGATCCAAAAGCTTGTTTTGGAGTATGGTGATAAAATTATTATACAAGCTATGTGTGCTTTGGTGCTTGTACATCAAAAGATAGATTGATAATCATGGTGCGGGAGCTCAACGTTCTGATCCAAAAAGTGGTTCAGCTTCTAGAAACCAATTTTTGGGTGGACAAGAAGACGAAGTAAGAATTAATAATTCTGTAAGTTATTTAAGATAAAATTATTTATTATGTAAAAATAATTTTAAAAAAAATAAAAAAAATCAGTTAAAAAAATTGCAGATTATTTTTTCGGTAGTTAAAACTTACTTCTTATATTTTATTTGTTAAAAACTTCTCTAAAAATAATAAAAAAATGAGAAAAACTAAAGCCTCTTCAGATATGTCTTTGAAAATTAATATTCCTCAACCAGAGCTTCTTAAACCAAAAATTACTATATTTGGTGTTGGAGGAGCTGGTGGAAATGCCGTAAATAACATGATTCGCTCTAATCTTGAGGGAGTTGAATTTGTAGCCGCAAATACCGATGCTCAAGCTTTAATTAATTCTTTAGCACCAAATCGTATACAACTTGGAGTTACAACAACTAGAGGTCTTGGTGCAGGTTCTTTCCCAGACAAAGGTAGAGCGGCTGCTGAAGAAAATATTGATGAAATAGAAAAATTTATTGATGGTAATAATATGATTTTTATTGCTGCTGGTATGGGTGGTGGAACTGGAACTGGCGGAGCTCCAGTAATTGCTAAATTGGCAAGAGAACGTGATATTTTAACAGTTGGCGTTGTAACAAAACCTTTCCACTTCGAGGGAAAATATCGCATGACAACAGCAGAAGCCGGTATTGAAGAGTTAAAAAAATATGTTGATACTTTAATCGTTATTCCAAACCAAAACTTATTTAGAATTGCAAATGAAAGTACAACTTTTGAATCTGCTTTCAAGATGGCTGACGATGTATTGCATGCTGGTGTTCGTGGAGTGACTGACTTAATTACTATGCCGGGTTTAGTAAATTTAGACTTTGCTGATATTAGAACAATTATGACTAAGATGGGTAAGGCTATGATGGGAACAGGAGAAGCAGAAGGTGAAAATAGAGCTGTTGTTGCTTGCGAAGCTGCTATTTCAAATCCTTTACTTGACGATATTTCAATTAAGGGTGCTAAAGGAGTACTAGTAAATATGACTGGTGGCCCTGATATGACTCTTTTTGAAGCTGACATGGCTGTTAACACCATTAAAAGAGAAGTTGATCCGAATGCTAATATTATTTTTGGATCTGCTTTTAATGAAAATATGAAGGGTAAAATTAGAATATCCGTAGTTGCTACAGGAATTGATGTTGACGATATAGTAGCGCACAGAAATAGAGATTTTTCTGAACCTTCTCGATTCAGAGTAAATGAAACTGATAGCGGAAAAAAAAGTGATGTTGTTAGAGAATCTCAAAATAAAAGCTTTTTTGATATTGGAAATTCTATAAAACCGCAAGAAGAAGAATTAATTGAAATTAACTCTGACGATTTAAGGCCAAAAAAAACCTACTCAAAAAATCCAAATCTTGATTATGGTAAAAGTGAAGAGAAAAGAGAAGATGAAAATGTTTCCTCATCTAATGTTGGTCAAATCAGCTTCTTTGAACAAGTAAAAGAAGAGGAAGAAGATGTGTCAGAAAAATTAAAAAAAGCTGAAGAAAAAATTTCGGAAGCTTTTGCTAAAGCAAGTTATAAACCAAAAACTTCAAAGCAAGCTGTTGTTACTAAAAAGAAAGAATCTTCTGGAAGTGGATTTAGTTTATTTGGTTTTATGAATTCTTCAAAATCAAGAGATCATGAAGAAGATCATTTTGAAGAAGAACATGAAGATTTTATTGAAGAAGAAAAAGTAATTCATCATAAGCCAAAAAAAGTTTTAAAAAGCTCTGGTGAATCTGATTTGCAAGAAGTTGCAAAAAGACAAAAAGAATTTTTTGGATCAACTATTTTTGATGAAGATTCTAGAGAAGAAGAAAAAGAAGAAAAAATAGAAGACGATATATTGAATGTTCCTGCTTTCTTCAGAAGAAAAAAGTAACTTAATTAAGTTTTTATATCGGCATTGTTTTTAATTTAAGCAATGCCGATTTTTTTATTTATACGTTTTATGACAAAGATATATCTTATAAGTCCTCCTAAAATTGAATTAAGCGAATTTTCAAAATCGTTAAATAGGGCTCTAAAAACTTCTTTAGTGCCGGTATTTCAATTAAGATTAAAAGGATATTCTAAACAAGAGTTAGAGAAAATTTCTTTAGAGTTAAAGAAAATTTGTCATGACAATAATTCCATTTTTCTTCTCAATGACAATTATGATATTGCTTTAAATATTGAAGCAGACGGTGTACATTTAGGTTTGGAAGATGGGTCAATTAAAAAAGCTCGTCAAGAATCTTCAAAAAACAACAAAAGTTTTATAATTGGTGCAAGCTGTTATGACTCAAAACATTTGGCAATGGAAGCAGGAGAGCAGGGAGTGGACTATATTTCCTTTGGAACTTTTTTTCCCAGTAAAACAAAAAATTCTATAGGAAAACCAACAACTGAAATTCTTGAATGGAGTAATGAATTTTTGAATTTACCAATCGTTGCTATTGGTGGAATAAATAATGAAAATTGTGAACCTCTTGTGAAAGCTGGAACTGATTTTTTAGCAGTAATTTCTTATGTGTGGGAAAATTCCGAAGGAGAAGATAGAGCTTTAAAGAATCTAGATAAAGTGATAAAAAAAGCTTTTGTGAAGTAATAAAGTTTATAAGTCCCTTTAATTTGAGATAAGAGCTTAATTAAAGCTCTTTCTCAAATTAAAATCATTTTTTTATAAGCCGTGATCTTTTACCAAGATTTCAGCAATTTGAACTGCATTCAAAGCGGCACCTTTTCTAAGGTTGTCTGAAACTACCCATAAAGAAAGACCATTTTTAATTGAAGGATCTTTTCTAATTCTTGAAACAAAAACTGGATCTTGAGTTGAAATTTCTGCTGGAGTGACAAATTTCATTTCTTGTGGACGATCAATCACAACTATTCCCTCAGCTTCATCTAAAACTTTTCTTGCTTGCTCAGCTGAAATTGGGTTTTCAAACTCTACATTTACTGATTCAGAATGACAATTGAAAACAGGAACTCTTACGCAAGTTGCTTCTACTTCAATTTCTGCATCAAGAATTTTTTTGGTTTCAACTTTCATTTTCCACTCTTCTTTAGTGCAACCATCTTCCATGAAAACGTCAATTTGTGGAATAACGTTAAAAGCTATTCTTTTGCTGAATTTTTTAGGCTCTAACATTTGGTTAGCATAGATTTTTTTGGTTGAATCGTATAGTTCATCCATAGCTTCTTTACCAGCTCCAGAAACTGCTTGATAAGTTGAGACAACAACTCTTTTTATTTTAGCAATCTTATGTAAAGGTTTCAATACAACAACCATTTGAATGGTTGAACAATTTGGATTTGCAATAATTCCACTTTTTTTATAATCTGCAATTGCTTGAGGATTAACTTCAGGAACTACTAGCGGAACATTATCATGCATTCTGAAATGAGAGGTATTGTCAATTACAACGCAACCCATACTAGCAGCACGAGGGGCGTGAATTGCAGAAACTGCTCCACCTGGTGAAAATAAACCAATTTTTGTTCCGGTAAAATCATAGTCTTCAAGTGCCTGAACCGTTAATTCTTTATTGCCATAACTAACTTTTCTACCAACGGAATTACGTGAGGCAAGGGCAACAACTTCATCTGCTGGAAAATTTCTTTCATCAAGAATATTTAAAATTTCACGACCAACATTACCGGTTGCACCGGCAACGGCAATTTTTCTTTTAGACATTTTTATTTTTTTTAAATTGATATTTTTACTTTAGATAGTAATGCTTCATAAAAGAATATTGTTTACCTACAAAAAAGTAAAGAAAATGACAAAAAAGTTTTTTATTATTGCTGGAGAAGCTTCAGGTGACTTGCTTGGAGCTAAGTTAATTTCAGAGCTAAAATCTCAATTAAGCCAAATAAATGAGCAAGCAGAATTTTTTGGAGTTGGTGGAAAATTAATGAAAGAACAAGGATTAAATTCAATTTTTCCTATGGAAGAGTTATCAATTATGGGTTTTTTAGAAGTTTTGCCTCATATTCCCAAATTGCTAAAAAGAATTAACCAAACTGCTGTAGAAATTAAAAATTTTAAACCGGATTTTGTTATCACAATTGATTCACCTGATTTTTGTTTTAGGGTGATAAAAAAAGTTAAAGATGTCAAAGTAAAAAAAATTCATTTAATTGCACCATCGGTTTGGGCTTATCGTGAAGGTAGAGCAAAGAAAATTTCTAAGCTTTATGATTTACTTTTGGCAATTTTACCATTCGAACCACCTTATTTTGAAAAATATGGTTTAAAAACAGTGTTTATTGGCCATCCAATTGTTGAAAATGCTCCAGAATTTTCATTAAAAAAAAGTTACAATTCATCTTTTCGTGAAAAATATAATATAGATAAAGATGACTTTTTAATCTGCATTACTGCTGGTAGTAGGAATGGTGAAGTGAAGAAAATTTTTTCTGAATTTATAAAAGCTATTAATTTAGCTTCTGAATTATCTTCTAAGAAAAAACAAATTAAAGTTGTAATTCCATTGATTGATAAAACCAGAAATTTAGTTACTAAAATGTCTAATTTGTTGAGGATAGAGTATTTTTTGATTGAAAAAGATGAAAAAGAACAAGCTTTTTTTGCTTCTGATTTTGCATTGGCAAAATCTGGAACCAATACTGTTGAGATTTCTCTTTATAAAATACCTATGATTATTGCTTATAAAATCAACATTATCACATATTATATTGTAAATATGATGGTTAAAATTAAGTTCGCTAACTTGATAAACCTTATTGCAAACAGAGAAATAATTCCAGAAATGTTGCAGTTTGATTGCGATGGTGACAAAATTTTTAAAAAACTTGAAAAATTTATATGTAATAAAGAAGTTTGTGAAAACCAAATTGTTGAATCTCAAAAATTTTTGGAAATAATGGGCTTAAATAGTTTTTCAAAATCAAGTTACAGAGCAGCCAAAGAAATTCTAAGTTTGAAATATGATTAACAAAATTATACTTACACTTTTAATAGGTCTTTTTTCAATTTCTGCTGTTGCAGAAAATTCGTCTTGTGGCAAAAACTATTCTTTGTTAATTGTTGAAGAAGTAACTGGAAATATTTTATTTAATACAAGATCTGAAAAAATTATTTATCCAGCATCATTAGTAAAGGTTATGACTCTTTATCTTACTTTTGAGTCTTTAGAAAAAAATGAAATCAATATTAATCAAAAATTATCATTTTCTGATCGTGGCGAAGAAATTAGTGGTATTAATAAAGTAAATACGCTTCGAGTTAAAGAGGGTGATAAAATTACAGTAAAACAAGCAATTGAAGCTGTTATTGTTAAATCATTTAATGAAGCTGCTGTTACATTAGCTGAAGCAGTTTCTGGTAATGAATGGGAATTTGTTAGAAAAATGAATAGTAAAGCGAGAGATTTGGGAATGAATTTTACAAGTTTCAGAAATTCAACAGGTTTTTACGAAGAGGGTCAATATACAAACACTTATGATTTGGCAAGACTTGCAATTGCCATAAAAAAAGACTTTCCGCAATATTATCATTTTTTTGCATTAAAAGAATTCTCTTATAACGGTAAAACTTATAAAACACATAATAATGTTTTGCTTGAATATAAAGGAGTAGAAGGAATGAAGACTGGTTACATCAATGCTTCTGGGTATAATTTAATTAGTTTAGCTAAAAGAGATGATCAAAGACTACTTTCAATTCTAGTTGGATGCGATACTTCAAAAGGAAGAGATAAGTTTACAAAAGATTTATTTGATAAAGCTTTTGAAGAATCTAAAAAGAAGTACTCCATAAATGTAAAATTATCAGATAAATTTAAATACCAAGAAGATGATAAATATTAGTTTTCAATTATATAGCCCAATCTTATAGTTCTCTCTTCTGCTTTTTCTAAATAATTTTCATCAAAATCTTTTTTAACTTTGAAGTTAAAATTTAACTCTTTTTCTTCCCCTTTTTTTAGCACTATATCTTCAAAACATAAACAATTTTTGCGTATCAAATAATAAGAGTAATCTTTTGGTTCGATATAGAATTTTGGACGAAATATTACAGTGCCTTGAGTAAGATTTTTTACTTTATAAGTTATAACATTTTTTCTACCAGTAACAGAAGTGAAATTTTTTGTAACTATATCAAATTCTAAATATTTATTATAATTTTTTGCTATGGGAATTATTGTGATTGATTTATTTCCTTCAAATGAAGGTAAAAAATCTGATAAGAATATTGGTTGGCATTTTTGACTATAATTACAAAACCAATTAAAAGGTTTTAAAGAAAGAAATATTAATAAAAATATTGTAAGAAAACGAATAAAATATTTTGATAAAATAAAGTTCATCGTTAGTTTATTAATTGGTTTAACACAAAAATTGTAATTACCAAATTTAACTTCATAGGTAAAAATGACTATTGATCTGAAAGTTCCTTTTCAAAAATTCGACGAATGGTTTGAAAAAGCAAAAGCAAATTCTGCAATTATTGAACCAACTGCAATGTGTTTGTCAACTGTTGATGAAAATAATTGTCCTTCAAGTAGAATGATTCTGTTAAAAAAGTTTGATGAGAATGGTTTTTGCTTTTTTACTAATTTAACAAGCAGAAAAGGTAAAGAGTTATCAGGAAATAAAAATGTTGCTCTTTGTTTTTATTGGGGAATTTTGGGATTACAAGTTAGAATTGAAGGAGAAGTTGAAAAAGTTTCAATTAAAGAAGCTGATGATTACTTTGCCTCAAGAAGAAGAGGTAGTCAGATTGGTGCTTGGGCTTCAAAACAATCTTGTAAAATGGAAGATTGGAGTGAATTTGAAGACAGAATCTTAGAAATTGAAAATCACTTTAAAGACCAGGAAGTGCCAAGACCACCATTTTGGTCTGGTTTTAGAGTTATACCAAAAAGAATTGAATTTTGGGAAGAAAGAGAGTTCAGAATTCACAAAAGAGAAGTTTTTGTGAGAAATGGCAATTTTTGGGAGACAAAGAAGTTATACCCATAAAATATTAAATGGAAATTTATTGGTTTTATAATCACTGTCCAAACTTCCTTACATCTCGAGCTAAGTGAAGTGATCCGCAAATTATAATTAAAACTTCTTCGTAATTGTTGTTGATTGCAATATAGTGAATTGCATCAAGTAAATCAGAACAAGTGTGATTTTTAATTTCAATTGAAGTTGCAATTTGAGAAATTATTTCTGCTTTTTCAGGATAAGGCTCTCCTTCAACTTCTATCGCAAGAATTTCATCACATACATCTCTAAAATTTTCTAAAAACTCTTTTTTGCATTTGTTGCGGCTGAAGCCAGTAATAACAAAGACTTTTTTATTAAAATTATCTTCTGATTTTCTTTCAATAATCCATCTTGCCAAAGCAAAAGCACCAGCAACATTATGCGCGCCATCAATCCAAATTTCGCTTTTATTATTTTGTAAAATTTTGTTTAAGTTATTATTAATTTTTTCTAAGCGATTTGGCCATGAAACATTTGAAACTGCTTTATTTATATGCTCTTGGTTAATTCCAAATAAATTAGGAAATTGTTCTTTGATTGCTAAAATGCATGCAATTGCTGTTGAAAAATTGATATATTGATGAAAGCCTTGCAAAGAAGGTTTTGGTATATTTTCTAAATAATAATTTTCTTTTTTGCCAAAAAATTCTATATCAAATTCTTTGCTTTCCTCATCAAACATTACTGAAAAATCTTGGTCGTAATAATAAGTTGGAATTAGTTGGTCTTTTGCTAAAATATCAATAATTTGTAAGGCATCTTTTGGTTGTGATGCGACAATTAAAGGAGTATTTGGTCGCATTATCATTGCTTTTTCAAGAGCAATTCTTTCAATTGAATTTCCTAGATATTCCATATGATCAAATGAAATTGGTGTTATTATTGTTGCTAGTTTTTCTTCAATAATGTTTGTGGCATCAATTCTTCCACCCATTCCACATTCAACAATTAATATGTCACCTTCAACTTTTGAGAATGCTAAAAAAGCACCTATTGTAAATGCTTCCATAAAGCTAAGTTTTATATTTTGTGATGCAATTCTGACGCTTTCCATAACTTCAAATAAAAAACTATCAGAAATTTTTTCGCCATTAAGAACTATTCTTTCATTGCAATCATGTAAGTGGGGAGAAGTGTAGAGATGAGTTTTGTAGTTGGTACAGCTAAATATCTTGGCCAGTAAAGAAGCAGTTGAGCCCTTACCATTTGTGCCTGCAACATGAATTACTTTTGGTAGTTTTTTATGAGGATTGTTCAGTTTATCTAAAACTTCAAACATTCTTTCAAAAACTGTTTCATAATCAATTTGTGCTTTTCCTAAAGATGACGGAATTGGAAAATGTGGTAAGTAAACCATGAAATATATTGATTTGAGATTGTTTGTTTGTTTAACTGTTCAATTAAAACAGCTATTTTTTTAATTTCAAAATACATGATAAAAAAAGAACATTTTCTAATCACATTTTTCTTAGAATTTTTTGCTTTTGGTGCACATGCCCAATTTTTTTCTGATGAATCTATTTTGAAGGCAAATCATTTTCCTATAAAATTTTCTGGAAGCTCCGATTTTTCAGCAGTCTTATCCAAACAAAATTCTGAATTTGAAAGTAAACTATTGCCAAATTCTGATTTAAATAATCGTTATGATAAAAGCTATGGATTTAATAATAATTCAAAGCTTTATGGCAAAATTGAAAATGAATATAAAGATTTAACTTATGGTTTTTCAAGTAAGTTTGAGTTAGAGACAAATTCAAATCAGAATCGTGCTAGAATTGATCTTGATGAAGTTTTTGTTTTTGCTCAAAACGATTATGGTAAAGTTGAAGTTGGAAATGTTGTTGCTGTTAACCAAAAAATGAAAGTTGGTCCTGCTAAATTTGCAAGAGGTGCTGGTGGAATTAATGGTAATTACTTAAAATATATAAATTTACCAAATACTATCTTGGATTTTCCAAATATTAAGGCATCTACTTTTATTTTAGTTCCTCAGTCTCCAATTGGTCATGGTGGATATGCTGTTGGTTTTAATGATAATTTTAATAATGATCGATTACGTGTAATTCGTAGTGGCAGTTTTAAAGGTTCTGAAGATGCTTTTAAAATTAGTTATTACACTCCAAGAATCGATGGCTTTCAATTTGGCACAAGCTATACTAATAGTAGTCAAAATTCAGCTTTTTCTTCTACTATTTTTAATTCAATTGTTGTGAATGAAATAATTAGTTTGGGAGCTAATTATACAAATAATATTGATAATTTGGGTTATGCAATTTCTGCAACTGCTGAAAGTGGGAAATTTAATAAAGATAAAAAATCTGGAATTGATAGAAATAATCTAAATTCTTTTGATATTGCAAGCACATTAACATATTTTGGATTTACTTTTGGAGCTTCATTTGGTTCATGGCAAAGGTCTCTTCAAGAAAAAAGTGGTATAAATTCTTGTGAATATTCCGCAAATATTGCTATAGCTGATCAAGATTGTACATCAAATGTAAAAAAATTTAATAATGCTTTTTATCGTACTTTTGGTATCTCTTATCAAATTGGACATATTGGAACAAGTATTACAGAGATGAAAAGTAGTTTTCAAAAAAATGATTATTCAACTATTGCTTTTGATGTTGATTATAAGATTAAAAAACATTTCACTACCTATTTTGAAGTTGTAAAATTTGAATTTAAATCAAACCAAGTAAAAGCTTTAGATGTTGCAAGTAAACAAATTTTTGACAATAAAGGTTATGTAACTTTATTGGGCTTTTTATATTCTTTTTAACAATAAATTTTTTTTAATGGTTAATAACGTAGCAGCTCTTGATTCTTACTTATCGCCTCTTAAAAGCATACTTGATCGGGAAGGTGTTAGTGAGGTTTCAATCAATCGTCCTTATGAAGCTTGGGTTGAAGTTAAGGGTGATATGGTTCGTGAAGAATTACCAACTTTTGATTTCTCACATTTAAGATCTTTGGGGCATTTAATTGCACAGTCAACTGAACAAAGGTTAAGTGAAGAAGAACCCCTTTTATCGGCAACTCTTCCAAATGGATATCGTATTCAAATTGTTTTTCCACCAGCTTGTGAGCATGATAAAATTGTTATGTCAATTAGAAAACCAAGTAGTGTAAAATGGAATTTGGATGATTATGATAGAATGGGAATTTTTCAATCAGTTGTGACTGAGGAAGTAGAAGATAAAAATAATCTTATTTTGGCAAAACTTTTAAAATTGAATCGTATTAAAGATTTTTTACAACGTGCTGTTTTGTACAAGAAAAATATCATTATTTCTGGTGGAACATCAACTGGTAAAACAACTTTTACTAATGCAATGATTCAAGCCATTCCACATGAGGAAAGATTAATAAGTGTTGAAGATGCAAGGGAGATTGATTTATCATTTCATAAAAATCAGGTTCATCTTCTTGCTTCAAAAGGGGGGCAGGGTAGATCAAAAGTTACAACCCAAGATTTAATTGAAGCCTGTCTTCGTCTAAGGCCAGAAAGAATTATTGTTGGTGAGTTACGTGGTGCAGAAGCTTTCAGTTTTCTACGCGCAATTAATACTGGTCATCCTGGTTCAATTTCTACACTTCACGCGGATACTCCAAAAATGGCAATGGAACAATTAAAGTTAATGGTAATGCAGGCAGGACTTGGAATGACTCCAAATGATATAAGTTCTTATATAAATAATGTAATTGATATTGTAGTTCAGTTGAAAAGGGGAGCAAAAGGTAAAAGATTTATTTCTGAAATTTACTTTAAACCGATGAAAGATTTTAACATACAATCTAGGCAAACTCAGGAATAACTAAATAAAATAAATTTATAATTTTAAGCATGGAAAGATTAAGATTTTTTGATAAAAAGCATGATTTTCTAACTTTATCAGAAATTTGTGAAATAACAGGTTCGTTTGTTGCAAGTGGAATTGATAAAAGACAAAAAATATACGATGTTGCAACTTTAGATAAAGGAACAAAAAGAGATATTTCATTTTTAACTTCTGGACAATATTTCAGTGCTTTCCAAAACTCTTCTGTTGGCTTTTGTTTGGTTGATGAAAAATATTCTCTTAAAACTCCTGAAAATATTTGTGCTCTAGTCAATAAAAATCCTTATTTTGCATATTCTCAAATTGCAGATGCTTTTTACAAAGAGAAGGAAATTGAATTTCCAAATAACGGACTAATTCATGAAAGTGCTGAAATTGGAGAAAATTCAAAAATTGCACCTAATGCTTATATAGGAAAAAATGTAAAAATTGGTAAAAACGCTTTTATTGGACCAAATGCCGTTGTAATGGATAACTGTATTATTGGAGATAACTGTAAAATATTTGCTTCAGCAGTTATATCATTTGCAATTATTGGAAATAGTTGTTCCTTTTTTAATGGAGCCAAAATTGGACAAGATGGTTTTGGTTTTGCCCACAATGCTGGAATTAACCATAAAATTATTCAACTTGGAATCGTAAAAATTGGTAATGATGTTGAAATTGGTGCCAATACATGTATTGATCGTGGAGCAATTGAAAATACTGTTATAAAAGATGGTGTAAAAATTGATAATTTATGTCAAATTGGTCATAATGTTGTAATCGACTCAGGAACTGTAATTGCTGGTTCTTCAGCTGTTGCTGGAAGTGCAAAAATAGGAAAGTTTGTTCAAGTTGGAGGAAAGTCAAGTATAGCTGGTCACCTCAGGGTTGGTGATGGTGCTAGAGTTGCCGGTATGAGTGGAGTTGCTAAAGATATTGATCCAATGCAAGTTGTTGCTGGAATTCCAGCAGTTCCAATTCGTACTTGGCATAAAATTAATGCTAAGTTGTTGCAAGATGTTAAAAAATAGTATTTTTCATGATTGATAATTTGGTTTCAAATAAAGTTAGAAATAGTTTTTTAAGAGATAGAGAAATAGTTCTGAGTTCTATAAAAACTTATCTATCTTCTGAAAAACAAGAAATTACTTCAGTTGATGATTATAGAGAATTAGCTAAAAAAAATATAGCAGAAGGAAATTTGGTGGCAGCAATGCAAAATCTTGAAATTGCCAGAGATGCAAGAAGAGGTATTTCTTCTTTTGTTTACAATAATGAAAACAACTTGTCGCCTGTTTTTATTCGAGATGCCAGAAGATGTTCGAAAAGTAAAAAAGTTTTTGAAGAAGGAATAGAAGCAGCAGAAACAATAGTTCTTTGTGCATTTGAAGCGGCAAAAGATGTTTTAGAGTTATCGAATATTTCCTATTCGCAAGAAGAAATAAAAAAAATGGCGATAGATTTTTTTGATAATTTTGAAAGAGAAAATGCCAATAAAAGCCAAAAAAAATTGATAAAAGAAGTTGATTATCAATTGAATAGAATAATTTCTTTTCTTCAAGAAAGTGGTGTTAAAAATGCTTCAAAACACCTTACTAAAGCGCTTCATTTCCAAAATTTTAAGCAAGAACAAAATTGTAATCCAGTTACTATTTCTGAAATTGCTGATGATGATAGAGCAAAACATTTAGTTATTGATGCTAACGTTGCTTTTAAAGAAATTACTGAAGAACAGAAAGAACTATATAATAAAATTTCCAAAAGTTCTTCTGTTCCTACCTTACAAAAAAAATTGATGAATAAATATCGTGATCAGTTTTTTTCAGGAAAGTATATTATTCCAACGCAATTAATTGATCTTGTTCCAGGAATTAGAAATGGATTTGAAGAAATTACTTTGTTTTCTGAGAATTATGAACTATCAAAAAATGCCGATAATTTAGAAATAATTGATGTTCGAAAACGTTGTGGAGCTTTACCATCATTATTAAAAGATGAAAAACTGTCTCATGAGGTTTCTCGGTCAAATTTAAGGCAATTAGAATATTTAATTGGTGATAAAAGCGGTAAAAAAATTCATTGGAATTCATTAAACACTGCTTCACCAACTTCTTTTCTTCAAGTAAAAATAGATGATTTTCGTATTGTGGAAAGAAGTAAAAATGTTGTTGATGGTAATAATCACAAATTAAGTGTTACGCCATTTAATGCTTTTCGTTCAATTCCAAATTCTGGTGATTTTAAAGGTATTAGAGTTTATTTAAAAGATTTAGTAAGTTCAATTTCTACAGATACAAAAGAAGGAAAAGATTTAAAAAAAGTTTTTAAAACAAACGGTATTTTTGGTTTACTATTTTCTTCAAGTTCTTCATTTGATAAAAGTTTAGAATCAATTGAAGATGATGATTGTAGACAAATAATTTCTCTAGCTAAAGATTTACAAAAAGATTTAAAAAAGCTTTCAAGAACATTTGTTTTTGGTTTGGACAAAGAAAATATCAGGTTATCAATTTCAAATAAATTTAATGCCTTATCAAAATCTGTTAACTCCGCAATAGAAAGTGAAAATTCAACATTTCTAAAATTATTTGATATACAAAAAGTTCCTTATGAGGAAGTGGTAGTATTTTGTAAAAGTGGAAAAGACAGAACTGGACTAAGTATGTTTTGTCAGGAAATACATAAAATTCAAAATAAAGTTAAAATATCTTTTCAGAAAGCCGCAGATCAACTTCATTTATCAGGTCATATTGAAGTTTTACCGGGAAGTATAAGAATTGGTGGAGGAACTCCAGGATGTTATCAGCTTTTAGAATCAATTTTACCTGCCATTCCAGAGAGTCAAAAAAATGCTTTACAAAGCTTAGTTGGACCATTTGCTGCAAAAAATAAAATGCCAAAAAAATCTTCTTTTTTTTCTAAATTAAAAAAAATGTTTTTTTCTTCAAAAGATGAAATTGATAGTTTTGGTTTTAAAGAATTTAAAGAAAAATCTTTTTTACCAAGAATGAATGACTGTTTTAATGATATAAATAACTCAAACAGTAATTTCCAAGATATTGAAGATGAAGTAAAATTATCCAATAAAAACTCACTATCGAATTTCACTTCTAGTCAATTAATACAAAAAAACAAAGATTTAGTTCGATAAAATGAATTATTTTATGTAGTTATACAATAACAATTATTATCCTGAGCCTTAGTGAAGAATTTTAGGAGTTTTTGCTCAGAGTTCGCCTCTCGATATTATGCGCTTCGATTATGATTACAGTAATTGCTAAGAAGTTATAGTTACCTTATTCTTTAGTTATATTTAATTAAAAAGTAGAATTTTAAACAAGATAAATTTGACCAAAAATAGAAACCCAATAAGGAACTGTTGAATTTCAATTCAAATAATTTTAGAAAAACTTTTTAAATTTCCCTGATTATTTCTTTAATAAATGATGTTTCAGGCTTCTATTTACATAGCTAGAGCTATTTTATTTTGTATCGTTTTTAAGAATCTCAAGAATAAATCATATTCTTTATCAAATAGAAATGGTAACTTTAGATCAGTTAATTGATAAGAATCATAATTATCGCAAATTCAAGAAGTTGTGTGATTTAGAGCTGATTAGGGAGTTGAAGAAGGTTGAGTACTCCATTGGTGCTGATTTTAAGGGTTATGGAATTTTCAGATTATTTTTATGTTTATTGGTGCAGTTCATGGAGAATTTGAGTTATAGAGAGCTGGAGTCTTTAAAGAGTAATTTAGTTTCATCAAAATGGTTTTGTGAATTTAATTTAACTGAATCAACTCCGAATTATTCTTTATTCACAAGAATCAGGGCAAAAATTGGCACTAATAGATTGTTGAAGATTTTCAATATTTTGAAGGAGCAGTTAAGAGCTAAGAGTTATATGAGCGAAGTTTTTACTTTTATTGATGCTTACATTTAATATCTAAGGCGTCTTTGTGGGAAGAAATAGAAAGGGCGATTAAGAAAAAATATGACAAACTTAACAATGAAAGTTTACCAAAGTTTGCGAAGGATAAGAAGAACAATATTAAGGATAAAAACAAGGATCTTGATAAATTTTATGCCTATAATTTTTAAAGGCAAATTTATAACTTACCAAATTTGTTTTATTCCGTCTTTTGGGGCTTGTGTAATTAATTTTGTGTAAAGGTCTAAATGCTTATTAGTGTCGATAAATCGATTTTGCCATAAACAAATTACTGATCTATAAACTCTATTTCTAAAAACTCTGTCCACAAAATTGCCGTCTTTATATGATAATTCGTATAAACTTGAGAAACTAATTTTTTATAAGTTGTTAATTGCTTTTCATAAATAGAATTAGCTAAAGAGAATTTCGTTTTATCTGTCTTGTAATCTACAATTAAAATATAATCATCTTTAATTGATAAAAGATCAATTCGTGCGTTGATAATTTTTCCATTAACAACTCCGGCAATCGGTAATTCGCACTTAGTTTTGTCAGAAAATAAATAACTAAATTCTTTTGAATTAATAAAAGCAATTATTTGTGCTAAAATTAATTCTTTTTCATCATTACTAAAACTATCATCAGAGTTAACGATTTTTTTAGATAAGCTTATTAACCATTCTTTATTTTCTTGATAATTTTTGCCTATTAGTTCCAAAACCTTGTGAATTAGTTTACCTTTATTTTGAGATTTATTGATTTGATTTTTAAATTCTGTTGTTGCTGATTTAATTTCCTTTTTTTCTGCTTTATTCAAGTTTTTATAAATACTAAATTCAGGCAAAATTTTTTCTTCAAATATCTCTTCTTCAGTGTAAGAATAAGTAATTTCTTTCTGACCAAAAATTAGATTTTCGTCTTCAACCAAAAATTTATCATTTTTTAATTTTTCAGAATGACTTACAAAAAAACTTTCTTTTGATAAGTTTTTTAAGTTTGATTTCTTGATAAGATTATACCATGAGTTTTCATCATCAGAATTACCAAAACCTCCTATAATAAGTTGGTTTTCAGCTCTTGTCATTGCAACATAAAGTAATCTTAAATATTCTTCGTAAGCAGATTTTTTTTGTAAAAAACGATGTCTATTTACAATTTTGTTTTCTTGCTCTTTTTTTGGACACCAAATAGGTAACTTAGATTCATCAAACTTTATCCAAGAAATTTTTTCTGATCCAGCTGGTAACTTATTGAAAATAAAACAACAATCTGGAATAAAAACAATTGGAGCTTGCAATCCTTTTGAAGAATGAATTGTACTTACAAAAACGCTATTTCTATCAGATTCATTAAGTGATATTTCTGGATTTAACTTTTCTGTGAAATCAAGAAATTTGTGAAGATCACTAGAAAAATTTTGACAAAAATCAAAAGCTTTTAATAAAAATTTATCAATAATTTGAATGCAATTAGACTGAAATCTATCAATAAAATTGGTTCTAATTAAATGATTTTGAAGGATAAAATTGAAAAATTCAAAGCAGTTTAAATTTTGTGAATTTTTAATCATTTTTTCAAGTAGTTCAATCTCATAATCAAACTCTATAAAGTTTTTTAAAGATTCAAAAAGTGAAATTGATTTGCTATTTTTTAATAAACAAATTTTTAATAAATTCTCTTCGCTAAAATTAATTATTGGTGATTTTAGAAGGCAGGCAAGATTTAAATCATCGTAAGGAAATAGAGCAAACTTTGTCGCAGAAATTAGATCTTGAATTATTATATTTTCATTAAAACTGGTTTTACTGAAAGAATTATAAGGAATTTTATATTTATTAAAAAACTTATTTAAGCTTTTATCAAAGCCATCTGTTCTATTGCGTAACAAAACCATAAAGTCGCCATAGTTAACTTCTCTATTATATCCTTCTAAAATGTGACAACCTTCAACTAAATTTTTTATTCTTATTGAAATTAATTCTGCTAGATAGTCTTTTTCATCGTATTTTTCTTGTGGTTGAAAATCTATTTTCCATTCAAAAGAATCTTCTTTTTTATCTTCTTTAATATTTTTAACTTTAGGCCAAATTTCAACTCTTCCAACACCATCTCTAATTGCTTTATGACCTTCAAAATCACTTATTTTTGTTATTGCTTTTTTCTCATTTTCTTCTGAAAAAGTTAAATCAACAACTTTTAAAATTGATGGTAGAGAACGAAAAGAATTACTTAAATTAATTTTGTGAAGTTTTGCTGAACTATTTCTTAACTTTTCATCAAAGTAAGTAAAAATTTCTTCACTAATATTAGCTTCCGCACCTTGAAAGCTATAGATTGATTGCTTTTCATCACCAACAATAAAAATTGTTCGATTTTTATTTGAAGCACTTTGCCCAGAAAAAAAATCGTCTGTTAAAGCTTTTATTATATCCCATTGCTGATGATTAGTATCTTGAGATTCATCAACTAAAATATGATCAAAAAAACCATCTAATTTTAATTTCACCCAGTCTAAATGTTCTGGATTTTTTAATAATTTATTCGCTTTTATTACCAAATCATTATAATCAAGAATAGAATTCTGCCTTTTTAGTTCATTATATTCTTCTAATATTTGATCAACAAATTTCAACAAAAGTGCTGTAGATGTACAAATTTTAAAAGAGTTTATACGATCTGAAAAATCTTCTATTAGTTCAATTTGTTTCTGAAAGAATTTATTTAACAGTTTATTTTCCAGTATTTTGCCAGGAAGTTTTCTAGCGGTTTTTTTATCGGTTAAAAAAGCGCTTTGATAAAAATCAAATGTTTTTAGCGATGGTTCTTTAAGAAAAAGAGTAATTTCTGAGGCAGATTTTAAATTAGTTTTTAATTCGCTCTTATTTAGTTCTAAAACTAATATATTAAGTTCTTCCTGTTTGATTTGAGAGTAAAAATCTTGAAATAATTCTTTCTCATTTGAATTTTTTGGAACTAAAAAATTATTAAAAATATTATCAATTAAACCATCTATCCCAAAAAAATCTTCTTTTAATTGTTCTAAGTATTCTTTTTCTTCCAGAATTTCAGAAATTAGTTTATTAAAAGTATCTTCCTGAATAAAAGAATTAATTTTTGTGATTAAAGATTTTAAGTAATCGTTATTTTGTGCTTTTTTTAAAATTTTTCTTTGAGTTTTTTGTAAAAGTAATTTTTCTTGTGAAGTTTCAATTATTTCAAAATTTGGTTTAATTCCAGCCTCAAAAGGAAATATCTTAACTAAATTCTGACAAAACGAGTGAATAGTTTGAATTTTTATCTTTGACTCGTCGTCAAGAGTTCTGGCAAATAGTGTTCTGGCTTTCTCTAATGTTTGTGGATTAGTTGGAAAACCTTGAAGATTTTTTAGTTTATTTTTTAGATCTTCATCGCTAAGTAAAACCCAGTTAGCAAGCTCTTTATTTATACGCTCTTGCATTTCAGAGGCTGCAACTTTTGTAAAAGTTAAGCACAGTATTTTGTCTGCCTTAACTCCACCTAAAAGTAACCTTAAAACTCTATCAACAAGAATTTTGGTTTTTCCTGACCCAGCAGAAGCAAAAACCCAAACAGAATTGTTAGGATCGGATGCTATTTGTTGAAGTTTTATTGTCTGTTCTAAGTTTGAATTCATTTCTTTGTCTTTTAGTTATAAACTAGACGATATTTTTAAAGATTTCAAAGTAGAATATTTACTAGTTTAATATTGTTATTGCGAGTGCTAAATAGTTTTTCCCAAACAATATCAAAAAAGTTTTTTGCTAAGCTGCGTTTAATTATTTTTTTTGGTATCAATTTTTTTGTAAACCTTCGTAAAAAATCTCGAAAATTATGATAAAAAATAAGTTAATTATACTATAATGACAAGTTTCATCGTGATTGAAGAAAATCTCAAAAGATTTTTTGTTTGGATCTTTTTTTGAGATCTTTAGCTCTAACGATGATAGTAATTGTTAAGAATGGTATAGTTACTAAAATAATTAATTTCTGAGATCTGTTTTTATGCCAAAACCACTACCTGATTTTAAATTTATTGTTTTTTAGTGGTATCTGTTGTTGATGTTGGAACTTCAGTTGGAGCAGTATTCGTTGTTTTATTCTGCATTAAGCTGCGATATCTGGCTACATAAGTAGTATGATCTTGAATATTTGTTGAAAACAAATGATCTCCTTTTCCACTGGCAACGAAATATAGTAGTTCAGTTTTTGGTGGATTCAGCACTGCTTTTATTGATGCTAAACCAGGGTTGCAAATTGGAGTTGGAGGTAAACCAAAAATATGATATGTATTAAATTGCGAGCTATTACGGATATCGCTCATTTTTATTGTTCTTTCTAAAGATTTATCGCCTTTGGCAAAAGAGTATATAATTGTTGGATCTGATTGTAATTTCATTCCTTTGTTTAGACGATTAATGAAAACCGAAGCAATTTGAGGTCTTTCAGATTCAATTCCTGTCTCTTTTTCAACAATTGATGCAAGTATTATTGCTTGTTCTTTGGTTTTTAGAGGAATCGATTGATCACGTTTTTCCCAAAGTTCATCAAGATGTTTTTGCATTGCATCTTGCATTCTTTTTACAAGATTAGTTTTTGTATCGTTATAAGAGTAGAAATATGTTTCGGGTAATAGGGATCCTTCTAAAACATTCTCAGGCATCTGACCAATAAGTCCGTTTGCTTTATTAATTATTTTTAACGCTGAATCCGTTGAAAGTCCTTCCGCTACAGTAATTTTTCTGAAACAAATATAGCCTTTTACCATTCTGTGCAGAATTTTATAGTAAGAACTATGTTTTTCAAAGAAGTACTCACCGTAACGAACCTTAGGATCAATACCTTTTATTAACTGTGAAAGATAAAGAAATGTTTCTGGATTTCTAACTATTTGCTCTTCATGAAGTTTTTCAACAACTTGTCGAAGTGTAAGACCATTTTCTATAATAAATCTTTTATCTTCTTTTTGATAACTATTTGGGGCATTAAAGTACATTATAACGCCCACAATAGTTAGTATATAACATACAACCAATATTGAAAAGCCAATGCAGATTTTAGTAAGAATTTTCTTATACATTTAGTAGAGATAAATATTTTTTATATTCTTTTTACAATTAAGCAGGCATTGGTTCCGCCAAATCCAAATGAATTTGACATTACAACATCTATTTTTTTAGGCTTTGCAACTTTAGCTACCAAATCTAAATCACAACCTTCAGAAGGATTATCAAGATTTAGTGTTGGAGGAGCAACATTATCTCTTATGGCTAAGATTGAGAATATTGCTTCAAGACTTCCAGCAGCACCAAGTAAGTGACCAGTTGCTGATTTGGTTGAAGACATTGACAGTTTATAAGCGTGATCTTTAAAGATTTTTTTTACAGAGTTAACTTCAATTTCATCTCCTAAAGGAGTTGAAGTGCCGTGAGCATTAACGTAATCAACTTGTTCTGGGTTAAGTTTGGCATTTTTAAGAGCCATTTGCATTGCGTAAGTTGCACCTCTTCCTGATGATTCAGGGGCAGTTATATGATAGGCATCTCCAGACATTCCATATCCTGCAACTTCTGCATAAATTTTAGCACCTCTTTTTTTAGCATGTTCATATTCTTCTAAAACAAGAACAGCGGAGCCTTCTCCCATAACAAAACCATCACGATCTTTATCCCAAGGTCTTGAACCGGCTGTTGGATTATCATTAAAGTTTGTTGAAAGAGCTCTTAATGCAGCAAAACCACCAATTCCAACTTCACATATTGTTGATTCAGCACCACCGCATACCATAATATCAACATCGCCATACTCAATCATACGAGCAGAGTCTCCGATCGCGTGAGCACCTGTAGCACAAGCGGTAACCACTGCGTGATTAGGTCCCATAAATCCATGTTTAATAGAAACTTGTCCCGAAGCCAAATTTATTAAACTTGCTGGAATAAAGAAAGGAGTAATTTTTTTTATTCCTTTTTCTTTCATTCCAACAGTTGTTTTTTCAATCATTGGAAGACCTCCAATACCAGATCCAATCATAACTCCTGTTTTGTATTTCTGTTCTTCTGTTTCAGCTTTCCAACCTGAGTCAGAAATTGCTTCTTCAGCTGCAGCAATTGCAAAATGTATAAAGCGATCCATTTTTCTTTGTTCTTTAACATCAACGAATTTGTCTATATTAAATAAACCTTCTTCTACTCCGCATTTTACTTCTGCAGCAATTTTACAAGGAGACTCTTCGGCATTAAAAATGGTAATCTTTCCAAGGCCAGAATTACCTTTTACTAGGTTTTGCCAAGTTGATTCTGATGTTGCACCTAATGGCGTAACAGCGCCAATGCCAGTTACGACTACTCTTCTTTTTTGTGTCATAGGAAATATATTTAGAAGTGTTAAATTGAATTTTAAATCTAAAAAAAGGATATTTAAATTGGAAAAATATATTTTGAAAGAATTTTGATTATTTTAAATTTAAAATTTATGATTACCATTTATAAGTAGTTAACTAAAAGAATACAAATAAACTAAAAATTAGTGGGATTTAAAACTGTAAATAAAAAATTTGATGTAATAATAATAGGTTCTGGTGGTGCTGGATTAACCGCGGCTTTATCTTGCGTAAAAGAGGGTAAAAATGTTGCGGTAATTAGCAAAGTAAATCCCATTAATAGTCATACGGTTTCTGCAAAAGGTGGAATTAATGCTGCTTTGGGTAACGTTGTAAATGATGACTGGAAATGGCATGCTTTTGATACAATTAAAGGGGCTGACTATTTAGCTGATGTAGATGCAGTTGAAGTTCTTTGTAAAAATGCAAATCAAGCAATTTTAGATTTGGAAAAAATAGGTGTGGTATTTTCTCGTAACTCTTCTGGAAAAATTGATCAAAGAGCTTATGGGGGACAAACTACTGATTTTGGAAATGGTAATTTAGCAAAAAGAGCATGTTATTCTAAAGATAAAACTGGTCATGCTATTTTATATGGTTTGTATGAACAATCTTTGAAGTTTGGAGTTAAGTTTTTTAATGAGTTTTTTGTAACTGATTTATTAATAGAAAACAAAAAAGACTGTTATGGATGTTTAGCAATTGATATTAATAATGGTGAAGTAGTTGTATTTGAAAGCTCAATAACAATAATTGCAACTGGTGGTTACAGTCAAATTTATCATAATACAACTTCTTCATTGATATGTAGTGGTGATGGATCTTATTTGGTTTTTAAAGAAGGACTACCGCTACAAGATATGGAATTCATACAATTTCATCCAACCGGAATATACGGATATGGTTTTCTTATTACAGAAGCAGCAAGAGGAGAGGGAGCTTATTTGTTGAATTCTGAGGGCGAGCGTTTTATGAAAAAATATGCTCCAAAAATGTTAGAACTCGCTTCAAGAGATATTGTTGCAAGAGCAATGGCCACAGAAATTTATCAAGGTCGAGGTTGTGGAAAAAGCAAAGATCATCTTTATCTTGATTTGCGTCATTTAAGTGATGATGTTCTAAATAATAAGTTACCCGGTGTTGTTGAGTTGGTCAAAAATTTTGCCAAAAATAATCATAAAAATTTAGACATTAAAAAAGATTTTATACCTGTTACTCCTTCAGCTCATTATACAATGGGTGGAATTCCAACTGATTTAAGTTGTGGTGTTTTGGACAAAAATAATGAAGAAGTAAAAGGTTTAATGGCAGTTGGTGAAGTTGCCTGTTTGTCAGTTCATGGTGCAAATCGTTTAGGATGCAATTCTTTGCTTGATTTAGTTGTATTTGGTAAAGTTGCTGGAAAAAAAGCAGCAGAAAAATCTTTGTCAAAAGACAATAAAATGGCACTTAAAATTGCTGAAGAAAAAATTAAATTATTAAATGAATTAATTTATAAAAATGAAATTACATCGTCTAATTTAGCTTTTCTGAAAAGCAAATTACAAATAGAAAATGAAAAAAATCTTGGAGTCTTTCGAAATAAACAAATTCTAGAATTACATTTAGAAAGTATAAAAAACATCAATAACTCTTTCAAAAAAGTTTCCATAAAAAATAAGAATTTACTTTGGAACGATGAAATTATTTCATATTTTGAGTTAGAAAGTTTAATTTTTAATTCATGGGCTGCAGCTTTCTCAGCAATAAACCGAAAAGAAAGCAGAGGTGCGCATTATAGAAGTGATTTTGAGAATAGAGATGACATTAATTTTTTATGCCATAGTATGGTATGTTTGTCTGATTCAGATCAAAATGAGTTGGAATTTTTCACTAAAGAAGTTAAAATGAAATCTGATATTCCTGAACTTAAGCCAACTTTACAACCAAGAAATTATTAAAAATGAGATATAGTGCAAATTTAAATATAATAATTAAAGCAATTGAAAAAGCTTCTTCTCGCTTACCGCGTGATTTTATGGAGTTGGAAAATTTACAAAGTAATCCATTGTCGGCTTCAAAATTCTCTACTGCTTGTTATAATAAAATTAAGCAAACTTTAGCTGAAGATTTGTTAAAATTTCGTCCAGAATATAACTTAATTTTTTCTGATGGTCAGGAAATAATTAACAAAAAAGATGCTGAATATTGCTATACAATTTTCCCAGTTGATGGTATTGCAAATCTTTCTAGAGCTAATCCGCACTTTGCTGTTGCAGTTGCCTTAGAACATATTTCTTCTCAAGGTCAAAAAGAATCAATATCAGTTGCTATTAATAATATCGTTGGAAATGAACTTTACTATTGTGAAAAAGGTTTTGGGGCATATGTCAGTAACCGTAGAATAAGAGTTTCAAAACGATCTAATAATGAAACTTTTATAGTTGCTGCTGACAGTTTGGATTTGGCAAAAAAAGAATCATCTAAAAATTTATCATTACAAAATTATGGTTGCAAAACTTTAGAAATTGCTTATTTAGCTTCCTCAAAGGTTGATGCCGTTATAATGCAAAATAATAAGCTAATAAAACCATTCACTTTGCTTGCCAAAGAAGCTGGTGCTAAAATTATTGAAAGTGAAAAAAATACTTTTGCTGGTAATGGTTTAATTGACTTGATGTAACAAAGAAAAATTTAAAATAGATATGCAATTTATTGATGAAGCAAAAATATATCTTCAAGCTGGAAATGGCGGAAATGGTGCTTCAAGTTTTAGACGTGAAAAATTTATTCCTCGTGGTGGTCCTGATGGGGGAGATGGAGGAAGAGGTGGAAGTATAGTTTTTGAAGCAATTAAAGATTTAAATACTTTGATTGATTTTCGTTTTCAACAGCAATTTATTGCTAAAAGTGGTGTTAAGGGTCATGGCAGCAACAAAAATGGCATTTCAGGAGATGACTTAGTTTTAAGAGTTCCTGTTGGAACGCAGATTTTTTCTGAAGATGAAGAAGAGCTGCTTGCTGATATGACGCAAGATAAACAAATGGTTGTTATTGCAAAAGGTGGAAGAGGTGGTCTTGGAAACTCTAATTTTAAAAGTTCAACAAACCGTGCCCCAACATATGCGCAAAAAGGAGAGGAAGGTCAAAATCTTTGGGTTAATTTAAAACTTAAGTTGCTTTCTGATGCTGGTTTACTTGGATTACCTAATGCTGGAAAATCAACTTTTTTGTCTGTCACAACTAGAGCAAAGCCGAAAATTGCTGATTATCCTTTTACAACTTTGAAGCCACAACTTGGTGTAGTTTATATTGATAATAATGAGTTTGTTTTAGCAGATATTCCTGGTTTAATAAAAGGTGCAAGTGAAGGAAAAGGTTTGGGAGATCGTTTTCTAAAACACGTTGAAAGATGTGGTGTTATGTTGCATTTAATCGACGCAAGTGCAGAAGATGTTGTATTGAGTTACACAACAATTAGAGACGAACTTTTTGGGTATAGTGAAGATTTACTTAAAAAAGATGAAGTAATAGCATTAAATAAAATTGATCTTTTGAGTGATGAAGAAATAAAAGATAAAACTTCTCAGTTAAAAGAATTTCTTAAATCTCAAGGTGTTAAAAGAGTAAAAATATTTGCTATATCTGGCGCAACTTCCAAAGGAACCAAAGAGGTTTTGCGCGAACTTGATAAAAAAATAAAGAAATACAAAGAAGCGGAAAATAATAATGATATTAAAAGCGAATAAAAAAGCTGCCTTAATTACTGGTGGAGCAAAAAGAATTGGTAAAGAAGTTGCTCTTAGTCTTGCTTCGCAAGGTTATGATGTTGTTATCAGTTATAACAAATCTGATCTTGATGCAAAAAAATTATCTGAAGAAATAGTTAGAAAATTTTCTGTAAAATGTGAAATTTTTTCATGTGACTTAAAATATGAGAAAGGAGCTAAAGAATTGATAAAATTTGCTATAAAAAAATTTCCATACCTAAGTCTTTTAGTTAATAATGCTTCAATTTTTAATAAGTCAAAATTTCTTGAATCAAAATATTATGAACTAAATGATAACCTAAATATTCATTTAATTTCTCCTTTGTTGTTATCTAAAATTTTCGCAGATTATGTTGTAACTAACAAAATAGAAGATGCTCAGATTATTAATATGGTAGATAAAAATATTGTTCGTTTTGATACTAGTTATTTTTACTATTTAATGAGTAAAAAATGTTTAGCAGAACTTACTAAAATGCTAGCTTTAGAACTAGCACCCTCTTTAAGAGTAAACGCAATTGCTCCAGGTTTTATTTTAAATAGCGTTAACGAAGAAAATCCATCTTTAGAAACTCTGAACTTAATTAAAAAAATTCCTCTCAAAAAACAAGGTGAAGTAAAAAATATTGTAGAAACGGTACAATTTTTATTGAGTAATAAATTTGTAACTGGACAAATTATATTTGTTGACGGCGGTGCTTCTTTAAATCACGCTGGTTAAAAAAATCTTAAGAAATATAACATGACTGAAATTCTTGGAATATTTGCTGGACGTGGCTCATTGCCAAAAATCTTAATTGAAGATTGTCAAAAAAAAGACCGTAAATTTGTATTATTTCTATTGGAATCTGAAGAATATGAGATTGATTACTCAGAATTCAATCCAATAAAGCTTCCTTACGGAGCAATTGATAGTTTCTTGCAAATTGCTAGAAAAAATAAAGTTAAAGAGTTTGTTTTTATTGGTGCTGTTAATAAGCCCAATTTTTCCGAGATTAAACCTGATAAGAAAGGTGCTGTTTTAATTGCCAAAATATTAGCAAATAAAATTTTGGGTGATGATGCTGTTTTAAAAACAGTAATAAGTTTTTTTGAGAAAGAAGGCTTTAGGATTAAAAAAATTGATGATTTACTTGATTGCGTTATCTCTCAAAAAGGAGTTTTGACAACACATAAACCAAATGATGATAATTTAGCTGATATTAAAATTGGTATTAAGGCAATTAAAGCTTTTTCAGATTTTGATGTTGGACAATCTTTGATCGTGGCTCAAAGACAAATTATTGCAGTTGAAGCTTTAGAAGGAACGGATCAAATGATAAAAAGATGTTCTGATTTGCATTTTGATTATAAAGATAAAGCAATCTTGATAAAAATGAAAAAGCGTAGGCAAAGCAAGAAAGTTGACTTGCCAACAATTGGAGTCGAAACAATTCATAATTGTTTTGCTTCCAACATTAAAGGAATTGCAATTCAGGCTAATTCAACTTTAGTTTTAGAAAAAGAAAAAGTTATTGAATCAGCAAATGGGTTAGGACTGTTTTTAATTGTAATTTAAATGTCTGAAAAGCAATTTTATTACCCACATTTAATAGATCATTTACCTTCTTCGGTTATAAAAATTTTTGATATTTTTTCAGAAAATAATGATTCAATAAGGCTTGTTGGTGGTTGTGTTAGAGATTTGTTGTTAGGAATTGAGGTTAATGATTTTGATTTTGCTACTAAATTACTACCTAATAAAATACTGGAAATTCTTAAAGAAAGTGGTGTTAAAGCAATTCCAACAGGGATCGAGTTTGGAACTATTACAGCAGTAATTGATAAGAAAAATTTTGAAATTACAACTTTAAGAAAAGAAAGTGAAGCAGATGGTCGATATTTTAAAGCTGAGTTTATTGATAATTATTTTTTTGACGCCTCTAGACGAGATTTCACAATTAATGCACTATATTTAGATAAAAAAGGCATAGTTTATGATTACTTTGATGGCATTTTGGACATAAAAAATAAGAAAGTCAGATTTATTGGTAATGCTGAAGAAAGAATAATGGAAGATTATTTGAGAATATTAAGGTTTTTTAGGTTTAGTTGTAGATATGCAAATGAACTAGATGAAGTTGGTTTTTTAGCATGTGTTAATCAAAAAGAAAATCTTACTAAGTTATCTAGGGAAAGAATCAGAGCAGAGTTTATCAAGTTGATTTTGGTAAGAAAAAAATCATCAGTAATTGAAACTTTGAAAAAAATGCAGCAACAACAAATAATCAAAAATTTATTTAGTTGTGAAATTGATTTAGATAAATTGAAAAAGATTGTAGAAATTGAAGAGAAATTAGGAATCTTATTAAGCCTAAAAATAAAAATAGCTGCCTTATTTTTAAATAAGGTTTCTGATTGGGAATTATTTTTTCAAGAATTGTCAGCAACAAATATTGAAAAAAGGTATTTTCAGTTATTGAAAAGTTTGTCTAAAACTGTTCATAAATTGGATCAGAAATATCTAAAAAAATTATTAGTATTTAATCAAAAAGAACTGATTTTAGATTATTATATTCTGCAATCAATAGAACAAAAACAAGCTATAGAAGAAGTAAAAATAAATATATCTTTTATTGAAAATTTTGAACTACCTAAATTTCCTTTAGATGGCGAAGATATAAAAAATATTGGCTACTTGGGGGAAGAAGTTGGAAGAGCAATTTATAAATCTAAAAAAGCATGGATAGAAAGTGATTTTTCTCTAGTTAAAAAAGATTTGCTTAAAATTTTATCTAAAGAATATCAGTTAGGTTCGAAGCATAAATAGCAAATTTTTATTCTAAATAATTATTGCCATATTCTTTAGTAATTATCTCCTAAAACACAATTTAATTCCTAATTAAAATGTCACCTGAGTGAAAGTGAAGGAAAATTTGGGGATAATTCGTTTTTGCTCAGGATGGTAGTTATTTTGTGTTTAATGGTATAATTCCATTCTTTATTGAGAACTGATAAGATTTGATTTTACTAATAAATTTTATTGTGGTTGATTTAGGTTTGAAGGATTTGTTAATTTATTCGTTAAATTATTTTCAGGATTTCCTTCAATTACCGACGATGAGGCAAGCAAAAATGACTGGTTTGGATGTAACTCAAACTTTGTAACAACTTGATTATTTGAATTAACTATTACTTCATTATCAGAGTTCAAGCCAAGAAGAATTTTCCACTTAGTTGGACTCATTGACCAGGTGATTGAGGCTTTATCTTTTGATATTGAGTTAACATAAATTTCAGCACTTCTATTATTTTCTTCTGAAGTAATTTTTTTATTATTGATCCATACTGCCCAGTAATTTTTATCAATATACATTATAGATCCCAAAAAAGCATAAGATTTTCTGTTCGGATCAATTTCCTCGCCTGGTTTTTGAGATCCATTTGGTGAATAAAGTTGACCTGTTTTGAAAGAATCTACAGCCTTGTTTATGTCTTCATTTTCTTTTTCATCAAACATCAAAGAAGAAATTTTTTCATTCCCAAGTAATACGTTTCCAAGCCCGCTTTGAATTTTATCAAGAAGTGAAGTTGGGTTTGAATTATTTTCTTCTGAAATTGTAGAACTTTTTGTTTCGTTAGAAGTTTGGTCAGTTTTATTATTATCAGAAACTTGTTCTACAAATTTTTTTAGTTCTTCATTTCTGTTTGAAATTGTCTCGGCACTTTTTATTACTTTTTCTTCTTTTGATTTAAGGCTACTGGAAATTATTCCGCTATTTTCTTGTGCAAGCAAAATGCAAGGTAAAAGTGTTATAGCAATAGCAATTAACTTTATAAGTTTCGTCATATTTTTAGTAAGTAATTAGTTTACTGGTTTTTCTTTGTAAGAATACCAATAAAATTTAATTTGCGCTTCAATTGCAGCGTTGTCTTTACCAGAACTAATATCAACTAAATCTTGTTCAGTATAGTTTTTAAATCTTCTAATCTCTACCTTGTCAATAATAATATATCCAGGCAGAGAATTTGTTAATTCAGACATAAAAAGCATTGCTCTTGTGTCGGTAAGAGCATTGAAGTTTACTTGAACAATGCTTGAAACCACATTTACAGTTTTGCAATCAAAAATTCCTCCTTTCATTTCTTCAGGAAGTGTTATTTGAATTTTTTGATTACTAATTTCATATTTTGCAGCAGTTTTTGCAAGTTTGCCATTTATTTCATCTATTTTTATTCCAGAAGTAACTTTTTTGTTATCAGCTATTGTCTTCCAAGATTCTTTATATCTTTTAATACTTTCAATTCTTTCGAGTATAGTTTCAGTATCATTTTTAATTTTTGTTGTTTGCTGTTTTATTTGTTCAATTTTTTTATTTCTTATAGATTCTTGATTCATCTTGTAATAGACAATGCCACTTAATACAAGTAAAAGAGCGGCTGAAATAGAAAAATTAACAATGATTTTTTTGCGAATTTCGTTTACTTTCATTTATTTTTTAAATGTAAATTCAATAGGGAAAGTATAATATTTTTGTGTGAAATCGATAGTTTTAGGTATTTCTTTGTACTCTATCTGATATTCGGAAAAATATTTTTTAGTGCTATTGGACATTATATCAAAATCTTTGAACAGATCATCAATATCACCACTTTTGTTATTCAAATTACCGTTATAACCAAACTGGTAACTTAAGTAACTAGATGGAGCTTTTTGATTAAAATCAATCAAGAAATAACTGAATTTTTCTAGTTGTACGTTATATTTTTTTAGAAATTTAAGTTCATTATAAATTGCTATAAAGTCTTTATCTTTTATTCTCAGATTTTCATCGATTTTTCCAAAGTCCATAATTTGATTTATATTTAGGCCTTCAGCAATATCAGAGGTTTTTTCAGATTCATTGCTTAATGACAAAGCGTTATTGTAATTAGATAATGCAAGTAGCTTTTGTTTTTGGGAATCGGATGCCTGATAATTTATTTTATAGGCAGAAAAAGCTACCAAAAATGATGTAATAGCAATTAATACAGCTAAAACTATATATAATATTTTTGATAACTTTAAAACTAAAAATATCTTATCCAAAGCTTCAATTTTTGGTAAAGTGAAGCGTAGTTTTTTACTTTTTTGAGAGAAAATTTTGCTAATTAATAAATCACAGAATAATTCTTGATCTGAAAGTAGATTTTTGTAGCCAATTTCCTCTGATAATTTTTTAGGTGTATAGTTAGTTAAATTCAGCTCTTTATTATTAAGTAAGGTTATTTTTTCGATATTTTCTTTTGGTAATACGTTTATTATTCTTAAATCTTGAACATTAAGAGAAACGTAGGAGCGTTTTAAGTATTCTAATGTACTATAAACATCTTGTTCGTAACGCAAATTCCAATCAGATTCTTGAAAATTATAGTTAACTATACGAGTAAATATAATGCCATGATCAGAAAAAATGATCTGTCTTGTGCCACCAATCTTTGTTTGCAAAATTAGGCAGTAAATTTCTTTTTTTGAATATTCTGATTTTTTGGATTTTGAATTGATTTTTTTTATTTCTTCTAACAAAGAGAAAGACTCAATTGGCATCATATATATGCCAACCAAGTGATTATTTAAATCAAGTAGTAATTCAACCCATTCGTTTAAGAGCTCGGATTTTGATGCTGAAACGTATAAGCATTCTAATTTTTTTATGTCTGAATTTTTTGTGGGAATATAAGAAATATATCCATGTAAACCGTTTTTATTCCCTTCAATTTCAATTTCTTTCTTAGCAATTTTATCAAGATCGTTTTTGCCAATCAGTGGGTATGTTTTCTTTTTGTATGTTTGGTCAAGAGTATCAAGAATTATATAAATAGGTGTTGAAGAGTAGTTATTAAAAAGGTTTCTTAGTTTTTGCTTTGTTTCTTCTGATAAATTTTCTAAGAATAGATTGTCTTTTACATTACTAGAATCGTGTAATGTAACAGATGATCCGAAATCTCCTATTGTAACAACAAAGTTTTGCCTAATCATTTTTTCTTGTAGTCGTTCAAATGGAATATTAATTTAAAGCTTTTTTGATGTTTGGCTTTAAAATTTAAATTAATTAGCTAGTTTACTTATGCAAAATGCTCTTTATCCTGTGAAAGTTAAAAGCAATAACTAAACATGCAATTTTTTTTAAATAAAAATGATACTTGGTATTGGAATCGATACAATTTCTGTCAATAGAATTGAGAGCTTAATTTTAAAATTTGGTGAAAAATTTCAAGAAAAAATATTTACTGAAAATGAAATAAATAAATCTAAATTAAAGAACACGCCTTTACAACAAACCTTGTTTTATGCTAAAAGATTTGCTGCAAAAGAAGCATTCTCAAAAGCCTTGGGACTGGGAATTGGAAGAGGAGTAGATTTTAAAGATATTGAAGTAGAAAATGACAATTATGGAAAACCGTCAATAAAAATTCTGAATCAAAAAGATCAGTTTATTAAGAAGTATTTCAATGTTAATAGCTTCAATATTCATATTTCTCTTTCTGATTCAAAAGATTCGGCTATAGCAATGGTAACAATTTCTTCGGATAAATAAATGATTTCAAAAAATTCTAAAATTGCAGTTATTGGAGCTGGAGCTTGGGGGACGGCAATTGCAAATTTAGTTGCAAAAAATTTATTTCAAACTTTTCTTATTACTAACAATAAAGAAAATCTTGCAGAGATCAAAAAAACTCGGATTAACGAAAAATACCTTCCAAAAGTTAAGCTAAGTAATAATTTAGAGATAATATTTGGAATTACTGAAAATAACTTAAAGGAAGTCGATTTTATATTTATTGTTACTCCTTCACAAGCTGTAGAAAAAGTTTTTAAAGAAATCTCATCTCTTAAATTAAAAAAAGATGTCAAATTTGTTATTTGTTCTAAAGGTTTAGATGGACAAAAGTTAAAATTTTTTAGTCAAATTTTTAGTGATGTTTTACCAAAGTATAAATTTGCTGTTCTTTCTGGTCCAAATTTTGCAATTGAAGTTGGATTAGAAGTTCCAACTGTTACAACAATTGCTTCTAAAAATAAAGTTTTAGCAAAAGAAGTAATTAAAATTTTAAACAATAAATATTTTTTAGCCGAATATTCAAAAGATGTCATGACAACTGAAATCTCGGCTGTTTTAAAAAATGTGATGGCAATTGGATGTGGAATTGTTGATGGTCTTGAATTAGGACAAAATGCCAAAGCAGCTTTGGTAAAAAAAGGAATTGATGAAATTATTTTACTTTGTGAAAAGTTAAAAAGTAAAGGTGATCTGGCTAATTCTGCTGGTTTCGGTGATATTTTTTTAACTTGTTCTTCTGTAAAATCACGCAACAACTTGCTTGGATTTGAAATTGCTAAAGGAAAAACTTATTCTGAAGTTAGTAAAAAGTTAAATAAGACTTTTGAAGGAGCGTTTTCAGTTAAATCAATAGTAAAGCTTGCAAAGAAAAAGAAGATTGAACTAAAATTATGTCAAACAATTGATGAAATTTTAAATAAAAATTACTCAACAAAAGAAATTAAAGAGAAAATTACAAAAGCAATTATAAGTTAATATGTCAGATACTGTTTTAATTATAGATTTTGGAAGTCAGGTTACGCAATTAATAGCTCGAAGAATAAGAGAATTTGGTGTTTATTCTGAAGTCAAAAATCCAGATATTTCAATTAATGAAATAAAAAAAATAAATCCTAAGGCTATTATTTTCTCTGGAGGACCAAACTCAGTTTATGAAGATGGTGCACCAGCAATTGATAAGAAAGTTTTTGATCTAGGTTTGCCAATTCTTGGAATTTGCTATGGTCAGCAATTAATTTGTCATTTGCTTGGTGGAAAAGTTGAGGCTTCAAAAGAAAGAGAATTTGGTAAGGCAGAAATTGAAATTTGTTTAAACTCAAAATTTTTTGATAAAGTTGTCTCAAATCAAGTCTGGATGAGCCATGGCGATTCTATAAAAAGAATTCCAGATGGTTTTGAAGTTATAGCTAAAACCAAAAATGCTCCATTCGCTGCAATTGCTGATGAGAAAAATAAAATTTATGGTGTGCAATTTCACCCAGAGGTTGAACATTCTACTGAAGGTAGAACTATGATTAGAAATTTTGTTGTTGAAATTTCTGGATGTAAGTCAAATTGGACAATGAAAAATTTTAAAGACGAAGAGATTATTAATATCAAAAAAATTGTTGGTGAGAAAAAAGTAATTTGTGGACTCTCTGGAGGTGTTGATTCTTCAGTCGTGGCTGCTTTAATTAATGAAGCAATAGGTAAGCAACTTACTTGTATATTTGTAGATCATGGTTTGCTTAGAAAAGGTGAGGGTGATCAAGTAAAAGAAATTTTTGCTAATAAATTTCAAACTAACCTTATTTATGTTGATGCTAAAGATTTGTTTTTAGAAAAGTTAAAAGGAGTTTCAGATCCTGAAACTAAAAGAAAGATAATTGGAAAAACTTTTATTGATGTTTTTGATATTGAAGCTGCAAAAATTGAAGATGCTGAATTTCTAGCGCAAGGTACACTTTATCCTGATGTCATAGAATCATCTCACCCCAATAAAGGTAAATCTCATACAATTAAATCGCATCACAATGTTGGTGGTTTACCTGAAGATATGAAGCTAAAACTTCTTGAGCCTTTAAGAATGTTGTTTAAAGATGAGGTTCGTCTTTTAGGACATGAACTTGGTTTACCAGATCATGTTGTAGGTCGTCATCCATTTCCTGGTCCTGGACTTGCAATAAGAATTATTGGTGAAATTACGGAAGAAAAGATAAAAACTTTGCAAGAGGCTGATGCGATTTACATAGAAGAAATTAGAAAAGCTGGTCTTTATGATAAAATTTGGCAAGCATTTTCTGTATTAACGCCAATTAAAACAGTTGGCGTTATGGGAGATGCTAGAACTTATGAAAATGTTTTGGCTCTTAGAGCTGTAACTTCAATAGACGGAATGACGGCAGATATTTACCGTTTTGAATCTAATTTTTTATGTGATGTTGCCAACAGAATAATTAATGAGGTAAGGGGAATTAACAGGGTTGTTTATGATTTTACTTCAAAACCTCCGGGAACAATTGAGTGGGAGTAGAAACTATAACTTAAGTAGTTAATTTATATAGGTTTTATATTTACACAAAACAGACACACGCCTAACTAAGTTATTGATTTAGTTGGGAATTGGCATTAGTTACATGTAAAGACACAACGTTGTAGCCGTCCAAAACGTAGTAACATAATGCACATATGCCGCTAAAAAAGCAGACGTTTAATGACAATAAGATAAACATATACCAATTTACCTTCCCAATATACTTGACTTCAACACAATTGAACAAAAATTAGGACATGTAAAAAATATAGTGAAAAAAATTAGAGATAAATTTGATAATTTTAATGAGTGTTTGAAAAAGATTTTATGCTATGAATAGATAGTTAGGTGCTTGCTACTTCTTTACCAAGCAGATGGAAGGCGAGCATCGTTTCTTCAATATGATAGATTTTCTTTTGCTTAGCTAAATCATCTATGTAAGCGGTTAGTTCTGGAAATTCAGGATTTCCATAACGGATGTGTGTGATTTGCATATTGCTGTCATCTGTTTGTTTTATTTTTTGTTGTGCATGTTTTTAGCCATTGCCTTTCCTTTCAAAGTTATTATAGAGTTAGTGGTTTTGAAGCTATGATAAAATCCAGTCTTGGGCTTTCTCAACTTGATTAAATTTAAACATTTTAACTTCTGGATAAGCATTATCTTTTGCAAATTTTGCAATTACTCGTATAAAAAACCCTCCAATACAAAATGCACATTTTCTAAATTTACGGTGATTTTGAGAAGCAAAGTTTAAATATTCAAGGCGATTTTTGGATCCTTTCCAATAAGGAAATTTTTTAGCATTAATTATAATTCCACTAAGCTCGCCTTTTTTTATAAAATACGGGTTAATAATTTCTGAAATTGCATCAAAATCTTTTTCATTAAGTCGGTTTTTTATATCCAATAAAAGTATTCCATGAATATTATCGAATTGACAAAATAGTTTATTGTCAGTAGTAATTTCTTGAAAAGTTAATTCTATGTAATTTCGATCATTTGTCATTACTTATAATATTTTTTATTTTTTATAAAAATCTTTTTTAAAGAGTTAGAAAATTATACCATTAAACACAAAAAAACTGTCATCCTAAGAAAAAGCAAAGAATCTCATTACCTCCGAATTTAAACTTACAAGATTCTTCTCTTTTGCTCAGGATAACAGTTTGAATTAGGAACTGAATTGCTTCTTAGCGAATAATTACCATAGGTCGTTTTTGATGGGTGTTTCATATAAAAAAAATTACTAAATATAGTTTCAGAAATTCTAGACTAAAAAATAAAAATTGTTAATATTAGCTTCTAACTTACTAAAATGTTAAATAATTGTAAAGAGACAGACGAATATAAAACTGAAAAGTTTAAAAAAATTTTTCAGAAGGAAGTTGATTCTTCAATACCTAAAACTTTTCAGGATAAAATTGCTAAAAAAGTTAAAGTTATTGAAGCAGGTTGCGTATTATTAGTTGGAGCTTTTGTTGCGTTAGTCGGACTTTTTGCTGCCCCCACCACTGGAACTTTACCTGTATCACGAAGTGGTAATTTTCTCTTTGAAATGGGAACTTTACTTATCTTTACTGCTGCTGCCCGTGCAGATAGAGCAATTAGGCCATCTGTTTATTGCTATGGAGATGCTCTTTCTGAATTTAAAAAACAAGATCCAGATTATCAAAAAATGAAAAGTATTTTGAAGGTAGCAAAAAGTAATCAAAGCTTGATTGATAAAATATTTGGAGGAAGTGTTCAGGTTAAATTTATCAAAAAAGAAATTAAAGAAATGGATAGTCATTTCGATTCTTTATTTTCAAAATACAAAGATAGAAATGTGGCACTCAATCTTAGTAAAGTGACAAGTAATGGAAATCAAAGTGTTACTTATGATAATCAAGATAAAAACTTGCTAAGTAATGGAAATCAAAGTGTTACTTATGATAATCAAGATAAAAACTTGCTAAGTAATAAAAATCAAAGTGTTACTTATGATAATCAAGATAAAAACTTGCTAAGTAATAAAAATCAAAGTGTTACTTATGGTAATCAAAATTTTTTAACGAAAAAAACACAAAATATAATTTTTACTGACCTAATTTCCGAAGAAAGAAAAAATAAAACCCGATCAACATGTCGTTAAATTGACTATCTTAATTTGTAATAGTTTTAATTATGTATTAATTACTCTTGGGGATTAAAAAAATCTCCGCCTAAGTTGTCTTGAACCTTATTATTTCATGTAACTATAACATCTTAACAAGTAATGTCACCCTGAGCGAAGCGAAGAAGCCATGAGCAAAAAAAATCCCGAGATCGCTTAGAATTACACTTGTTATTATAGTATAATTGTTATTTTTATATTGCATAAATAAGACTTTAATTAAACAAAATAACACACCACAAACATGAAAATAAAACTATTTCTTCCTATATTGCTTTTTTTAAGCCATTTAAGCAATTTATCTTACGCTTCAAACTCTCATAAAATTCAGTTGGCAAATCTTTATCGTAAAGGAGTTAATCTTGATGAATATCTGGTAAGCGAAAAATTAGACGGAATAAGAGCATACTGGAATGGAAAAGATATTATTTCTAAACAAGGCAATATAATTAAAGCTCCAAATTGTTTTACTTTAAATTTCCCAGAAGAGCATTTGGAAGGTGAGTTATGGATTGAAAGAGGAAAATTTGAAGAAGTTTTAGGAATTGTAAAAAAAGAAAATTCAAGCTGCCAAGATTGGCAAAAAGTAAAATTAATGCTTTTTGATTTACCAAATTCTAAAATAAGATTTGACGAAAGATTTTCTCAAATGCAAAAAATAGTTAAAAATATTAATTCTCAACATTTACAAGTAATTGATCAATTTAAAGTAGAAAATCATCAAGCTTTAGAGGCAAAATTACAAAAAATTACGAAGCAGGGTGGAGAAGGGTTAATGCTTCATAAAATAAATTCATTTTATCAAGCCAACAGAAATGATAATGTTTTAAAATATAAAACATATGAAGATGAAGAAGCTAAAGTTATTAGCTATGTGACAGGTAAGGGTAAATTTGAAGGAATGATTGGCGCAATAATAGTTGAAAATCAGGAAGGAATTCGTTTCAAAGTTGGCACTGGTTTTTCTGAAGAGCAAAGAAAAAAACCGCCAAAAATTGGATCTATAATAACTTATAAGTTTTACGGCAAAACTAATAATAACAAACCAAAATTCGCCAGTTTTTTAAGGGTGAAGGATGAGAATTAGATTTAATAGCTCAAAATTGATCGTAAACTCTGTAAAATAAAAACAAAACTCATAGAGTAGATATTTGCAAATTAAAACTAAATCTCTCTTTGCTTATTCTCAACTATTTTTTTACTAGAAGCAGAAGTCATTGTTGAACTTGGCGATTTTGCTATTTCTAAGAAATCTTCTAAATATTTTTTACTAATGATCCTTTCTTTTGCTGAGATAACATTTTCTTCAATTGAAGTGTTATCATAAAAAAAACCGTTATATTTTTCTTTAATAACATTTTTATAATCAATTTTCTCTCTTGTAAAAATATTATCGATTTTTTCAAAAATTTCTGTATCACGACCCCGAAAACCAAAATCAAATCTTGATTTTTCAGCGGCTTTTAAATAAACAAGCTTCAAAGTATTAACCACCTCATTATAAAAAAACTTATCTTTATTTTCTGGCGTTGCAAGTTCAATTAAATTATCTATAGGTTTTTTGATTAAATTTTCTTTATAATTTTTATAAATTATATAACCTTCACCTGCTGGATAGATTGTTTGTTTATTATTATCGGAAATTCTCCAAAATTCATTTTCATTATAAAATTCATTATAAAAAACCATTTTTTTATCACTTTTTCTCAAAATTTCTCGTACCAAAATATTAGTTGATTTTAATGCACAATTTCCTCTTTTTTGTGATTTTGTCGGAATGTTTTTTTCAAAAATAATTGGTTTTTTGTCTTTACATTCAACAAGCTTAGAAAGAATTTTATCAAATTTTTTACCATCAGCAAAAAGTCCATAAACTTCACTACTATAAAGTCTAAATGATTTTTTTAAATAATCTTCCACAACATCCAAATCAGATTTTTTCTCCGATTTATTATCTTTTATTTTCTTACGTAATAACTCAATTTTTTTATCATTTAATTTAAATGTTAAAGAACCAAAAGTATATTTTTCGCCATTGTTAGCTTTAAATTTATTGTTACCATCACAATAAGTTAGAGTTAATAGTTTATTATTTTTATCGCATTCAATCAAAGCAAAAGCCGCATGATCTTTGTAAGAAATATTATGTATCTTTATTTTATTTTGATTTGGCAACTCTATAACTTTATCTTTATTATTTTTGTTATAAGAACTTTTATTAATAACTTCTGAAATAATTTCCTTCTTCTCAAAATCAGCATTCTCCAATGATTTTTCAATTACTTTACTTATTAATGAATTCAGCAAACCATCACTTCTTTCTGAGTAAGAAAGGCCAATAATAACCTTCGCTCTTAAAGTCTTAATAGTATTTTCAATTTCTTCATCGGTTTTAAATTTGCCAGTTTTTTTAAATAAAGATTTAGCATTATCTTGAAACGCTATCATATCAAGTGATGTAAGATTTATTTTATTGTTTTTTTCAAGATTTGCACCTTTAGAAATAAAAAGACTAATTAAAGATTCATCGCCACTAGCACAAATTAAATCTGTAGTACTGAGATATTTTATAGTAGGAATAATTTTATCGGTTATAATTCCAAAATAACTTTCATTAACATTTGCGCCTTTATCAATTAATAATCTGATAATTGAGGCCGATTTTTCTTTTTGTTCAGACGTCGAAAAATCTTTTTTGTGTTTTGCTTTAAACTTTGTTTTAAAATTATCACTTAAATAATTTTCAATATTCTCATCTTGAAAAGCAAGATGGTTGAGAGAGGCAATTTGTAAAAATGGAATACCAAAAATAGATTCATTTGCTTTATTATTTTTTAAAAGATTAACAAGTTTTTCTTCATCGCATTCAACAATGGCTTTCGCAATTCTAAAGTTTTTGGAAACAAAAAAGTCCTGAAGTTTTTCTTTCCCTATTTCGAAAAAATTGAAAATACTCTTTTGTATTTTATTAATTATATTCATTAATTTTGGTTTATTATTTTTTCTGATTTACGAAGAAGATAAAAAATGTATTATGTCACTTTTTAATATTGATTGAAAGAAAAAAATTGAGTCTATATAAAAGATAAAAAAAGCAATATGCAAAAAATACACATTACAAAACTCTTTAAACTCAACTGGTGCTAAATAATTATTAGCAGAGTGAATCCGAATTCGGTTATAAAAAACTTCAATATATTCAAATATTACATTTTATCTCCATTTGAGAATCTAACCATGCCTCTATTTAAGTAAGATCCACTATAATTGGAATTAATTTTAATTAGTTTGTTAAGATCATTAATTGATCCTTCTTTATTACCAAGATATATTTATTTTGGCTCTAATATCATGCGTCAATTCTTCATTGGGATTGATCTCTATTATTTTATCAAGTTCTTCGATAGAAGATATATAATCCATCAATAATTGTTTTTTTGATAACTCCTTATCTATCTTTATTTTACAAAACCGAAAATAGTTATGGTAGTAGAGTGGAAAAAATAATTAGCTAACAGTGTCCAGTATTATTTGCTAAAAATTTGATATTAAAAAATTTAAGACTAATATTTTTATTCCTTTTAGATTTTTGTTGAAACTGAAAAATTATATTATGACAACTTTTAATTTACCTTACCAAAATCCCATTTCTTCTGATAAAAAAGTTCTTTATAAAAATGCCAGAATAGTTGATCCGCAATCAAATTACGATAAAATTGGTAACTTGCTGACAATCGGTGATAAAATTGCTGATTTTGGAGAAAATGTTGAAGATTCAAATGCTAAAATTATAGACTGTAAAGGTAATGTTTTGGCACCAGGTTTGATTGATATTCAAGTTCATTTTCGTGATCCAGGTCAAACTCACAAAGAAGATTTGCATTCTGGTTCTAAATCTGCTGTTGTTGGTGGTATTACAACCGTTGTTTGTCAGCCTAATACTTCTCCAACTCTTGATTCAGTTCTGACTTTTGATTATTTGCGTCTTAAAGCCCAAGAAACTGCTTATTGTAATGTTAAGGCTTATGGTTGTATTACTAAAGGAATGAAAGGTGAAGAATTAGCTGATATGCATTCTTTAAAGTCTGCAGGGGCTGTTGGATTTACTGATGATGGACTGCCAGTTATGAATGCAAATGTTATGCGTAGAGCTTTTGAATATTCCAAAAATTTAGATGTTGTTATTGCTCAGCATGCCGAAGATTTAAACTTAACAAATAAAGGTTGTATTAACGAAGGCAAAACTAGTTTAGAACTTGGAGTTAGAGGTATTCCAAACATTTCAGAAAGCGTTATTGTAGAAAGAGATATTGCAATTCTTGAAAGTGTCGGAGGACGTTATCACTTATTGCATGTTTCAACTTCTGAGGCTCTTGATGCTATAAAAAGAGCTAAAGAAAAAGGCTTAAATCTTACAGTTGAAGTTTCTCCTCATCATTTTACTTTGAATGACGAACAAGTTTTAAAAAGTGGGACAAATGCAAAAATGAATCCCCCTCTTCGTTCAGAAAAAGATCGTTTAGCTTTAATTGAAGGTTTAAGAAATGGTATAATTGATGCAATTGCAACTGATCATGCACCTCATGATTTATCTTCAAAAAACAAAACTCTTGAAGAAGCTAGTTTTGGAATTGTAGGAGTTGAAACTATGCTTCCGCTATCTTTACTTCTTTATCACAATAAAGTTCTAAATCTTACTGAACTACTTGCCAAAATGACATGTAACGCTGCAAAAATAATAAATTTTGATGGTGGTGTTATAAAAAAAGGTGCCAGAGCAGATTTAGTTTTGATTGATTTAAATCATGAATGGGTAATTAACTCGCAAAACTTTTATTCAAAGTCTAAAAATTCTCCTTTTGATGGTTTTAAGGTAAAAGGTAGAGCTATAAGAACTGTTGTTGCGGGAAAAACAGTTTATGAAATTTAATAACCCAAAAGTTCTAATTATTGCTGGATCTGATCCGTCAGGTGGAGCTGGAATTCAAGCAGATATAAAAACTGCAACTGCTAATAAGGTTTATTCATCTACTGTAATTACTTGTTTGACAGCTCAAAACACAAAAAAAGTATCAGCAATTCATAATCCACCAATTCATTTTTTACGTTCTCAAATAGAAGAAGTTCTGGAAGATATAAGCTTTGATACAATAAAAACAGGAATGTTAGGAAATTCTGAAATTATCAATTGTGTTGCTGATGTTTTGAAAAAAAAAGCAAAAAGAATTCCTTTAGTTCTTGATCCAGTAATGGTTGCAACTTCTGGTGACTTGCTTCTAGAAAAAAGTGCGGTTCAAGATTTGAAAAGAAAACTAATAAAAAAATGTTATATTATTACCCCAAATATTGATGAGGCTGAAATATTGTCTGAAATAAAAATAAAGAATTTAGATGATATGAAAAGTGCTTCTAAAATAATTCAAAAAATAGGAGCTAAAAATGTTTTGATTAAGGGTGGTCATTTAAAAACTAGTGGTAACTATATTTATAGTATTTTGCTTGTTGAAGATGGATCAATTCACTTGATTAAAAATAAAAAAATAAATTCAAAATCTTTTCACGGCACTGGTTGTACTCTTGCTTCTGCTATAGCTTCAAATTTAGCAAAAGGTTTAGATATTGTTGATGCAGTAAAAAAAGCAAATGCTTATGTGTATAAAGCTGTTAAAAATAATTTAAAAGTAGGAAAAGGAAGTTTGGTTCTGAAGCACTTCTAACTTTAATTTTGGCAATTAATTATATCATAAAAAAAAGTATTATCCTGAGTGAAGCCTAAGGATAAAAATTAAACTCCGAAACTCCTGAGATCATTTGCATCGCCCAGAATGAAATTACTTGCTACAGATTGTATAGTTTTTTTGAAGAAAAATTATAAAAAGTTTTATATCAAAAAATAATTCTACTGATACTAAAGTCATTGCGATCGCTTTAAAAAAGTAGGTTATTTGTATTTAAATGAATGTAAAATATTAAAAAAAGCCGGTTTAACTTTTGTTAAAACCGGCTTTTTCTATATCAAATAAGAGATTTAAATTTCAAAAAATTACTGGTTAGTAGATTTTTTATTTTCTCTCATTTGCTTTATTTCTTGTCTATTTTCTTGACGCATTTTTCTTATTTCTTCTCTGTTTTCTTGGATTTTTTCTCTTATTTCTTCTCTGTTTTCTTGGATTTTTTCTCTTATTTCTTCTCTATTTTCTTTACGATTATTTATAATTTCTTGTCTTTTTTCAGAGTTTAAATTTTTATTATTTTCTCTAAACTCAGATCCTCTTTGATTTTCTTGTCTTGGAGTCATTCTTCCATCTTGTCCGCCTTGCATTCCACCAGGTTGATTATCTCCTCTTGGAGGCATTTCTTGTCTGTTTTGTGATTTAGAATCAGTATTTTTATTTTCTACACCACCTTTTTTTACGAATTCATTTTTTTGTTGATTTTGTGGTCTTTGAGGTTGTTGTTGATTACTATGACCAACATTTCTTACTTCTCTAGAAGATGCTTTTTGTCCTTCTTGAGCAAATGCTGCTGAAGAAACTAAAGAAGCTGCAATTATAACTTTTGCTAAATTTTTCATATTTTGATTAATGTATTTAGAAATTTTTAAATTTCTTGTAAGCCTTAATATAGGAAAAAAGAAATTTAGAAGTGTAAACTTGAGGTAGTTGTTTTACCAAGTTTCTTGCAAAACTAAAATTCAGACTTTTTAAAGCAATAAATATTTCTGAATTTTATCAAAATGATCATTTGGTAAAATTGGATAATGATGAAATGATGTTTTACTTACGTAAAAAGTATTTTTCAGAACTATTAATTTCACTTTTTTTGATGAATAATCTTTTTTCAGCATCAATACCTATAAGTACTTGAAATACATCATTTAGTACTTCTCGTGAAGAATAATAACCATGTCCCAATCCCAATGTTGAATCATCAATCAAGCCAACATTTATACTATCTACATTATTTAGCGATACACAAGCTCCAACTCTTTCTTCTTTATTAAAATTTTTTGAAGCCATAATAGCTTTATCGTTATGTGAACAATAAAGTGTAATTCGATTGCTTATTTTTTTAATGCTTTTTACTGAATTAGAAAACTCTTTAGTATCAAAATCTGGTGCGTTTAGAATTAATTCATTAATTAAAACTTTATCATAATCTCCTAGTTTTTTTAGAGCTGGTAAAACAACTTGGTGTCCCATTGAATGAACTGCTAAGTTAATTTTTAAGTTATTTTTTTTAAAAAGTTCTAAAAAGTTCTCAAGGGAAGAAACTGAACCACGAGCATTAGCAAGGTTATTTTCGTAAGTTTTACTTATCATGCTTTCTTCAAAGAATCCTTCCGAAGCTCCTGCTGGCCAGGTAAATAAAATGATTGGTCCCTGATACTTTAAATCATATGCAATTTGTGCAGCTCTAAGTAACGCTTCTTGATATTTTACATTAAAACCATGAACAAAAACTAGAGCTGTACGTTTTGATTCTTTAATATTTTTAACTAATTCTTCCTCTTTTAGAGATTTACTTTCTAAAATCTTAAAATATTCATTAGAAGATTGACGAATGTCTTTTGCTAAAGTTATTTCTCCAATTGTGTGATTTTTAGGTACATTAACTTTGCAACTACCATATCTTACAACTTGATCACGAGTTACTCCAAAATTATCTGAATTACAAGAAAAGTTGTTATTTTTAGATTTGCGATTTGTTACTACAAAAACTTCAACTGACTGACTATCGCTGAAACTTTTTTCAAAATAATCATTCCAGTTCTTATAAAACTTTTTTTGTAATTTTTCATCTTTAGTTCCACTGCAAGAAAACAGAAAAGATAGTGATAAAATAAAAATTATCTGTTTCATCTCTAGATTTTAGATTTTTTTAATAATAGGAAATCAGCCAAAACGCAGGCAAGCATAGCTTCTCCAACTGGTACAGCGCGAATTCCAACGCAAGGATCATGTCTTCCTTTTGTTATAATTTCACAGTTATTTCCATTTACATCGATCGTTTTTCTAGGAATTAAAATTGAACTTGTTGGTTTAACAGCAAAGCGCACGATTAAATCTTGTCCAGAAGATATTCCTCCTAAAACGCCACCACTGTGATTGGAAGAAAAGTTTATTTTATCATTTTCTATCCACATTTCATCAGCAAGTTCTGATCCTTTCTTGGTTGCTGACATCATTCCATCTCCAATTTCAACTCCTTTTACAGCATTTATTCCCATCAAAGCTAAAGCAATTTTTGCGTCTAGTTTATTGTAAATTGGTTCACCTAAACCAATAGGCATATTTTGAACAACTAATTCAATTATTGCACCGACAGAGTCTCCAGATTTTCTAATCTCAAGTAAATAATCTTCAAAATTCTTAGCAGCGATTTTATCGGGACAAAAGAAGTCGTTATTATTAATCTCATCAAAATCAATTCTTGAGTAATCAATTTTTTTATCCCCAATTTGGCTTAGATAGCCAGTAATTTTAATATTTTCCTTTTCCAAGACTTTTCTTGCAACAGCTCCAGCTGCAACTCTCATAGCAGTTTCTCTTGCTGAAGAACGACCACCACCGCGATAATCACGAATTCCATATTTTTTGAAATAAGTGTAGTCAGCGTGAGAAGGGCGAAATTTATCTTTTATATCTCCATAATCACCGCTTTTTTGATCTTCATTGTAAATTATTAAGCTAATTGGAGTTCCTGTAGTCTTGCCTTCAAAAACACCAGATAAAATTTTTACCTGATCTTTTTCTTGTCTTTGTGTTGTAAATTTTGATTGTCCAGGACGACGCTTGTCTAAATATTGTTGAATATCGTTTTCTGATAAGTTTAAGAGAGAAGGGCAACCATCAATTACGCAACCAATAGCTTCTCCATGACTTTCGCCCCAAGTTGTAAAAGAAAAAATTTCGCCGAACTTATTACTCATTTTTTGTGTGTTTAGTATTTAAAATTAATACAGGATTTTCCGTGAAAACTAAATGATCACCTTCTTGGTTAATTTTTAGTTGACCAGATGTTATTTTGCCAATTTCTCCATCTGCTGAAACGTTATAAAGAAGAACTTCTTTTTCGCTTTCATGAAAAGCTTTTTCAGCTTTTATATCGTAAATTTGATCATTACTATACTGAAACTTTATATTAGGGTTAGTCATTGTCTTTTGAGTGCTAAATTCTTTCGAGTTATCTTTATATTTTGTTACAAATTTTATGTTATTAGCAGTTTTGTTAAAAGCATAAAAAATATAAAACAAAAGACCACTAACAATTAAAAAATAGCATAAGACCGTTAAGTAATTTTTAATTTTAATGTGAGATTGTATAACTTTTAGAATTTGTTGAGTTTTATCGTCCATTTGTTTGATTTTGCTCAATTGTTACAGAAAAAGACTCAAGACAATCAACAGCACCAACTTTATCAATTTCCAATTTACACTTAGATATTCGTTGGTCAGACATTATAAGATCCATAATTTCTTGGGCCATTTTTTCCACTAATTTAAACCTTTCTTTTGAAATTAAGTTTTTTATATTTTTTACAATTTCATCGTAATCAAGGGCATCTTCAATCTCATCTGTTATAAGTGATTTGTTGAAATTAGTGTGAATCTCAGCATTGATTATAATTTCACGATCAACAGTTTTTTCCCATTCATGAATTCCAAGAATTGTCTTTAGTTTAAGATTTTTAATTTTAATTATCATTTGATTGCTTTTTTACTGATTTGTGATCTATTCTGAAAGTTAGAATTTAATTTCTTAATACATTTAAGACAAGCTTTTCCTGATTGGATTTTAAATCATTTTGTCTTTTTTTATAAAAATTATGTCCAATCGCAAAGTTATTTCGTTACAAGAATATAAAAAATCTAATAAATTACGAACTTTGAAAAATAAATTATCGAGGATCATATCAATGCTTTTTGCTATTATTGTAGTTTCTGTTTTAGCTGGCTCACTACTTTGGGATGTTTTTGTTGAAAATCCAGCTCGTCTTGATGTGCAAATTCCAAAATCAAATGATATTACTTTTAATGATAAAGAACCTATAGCAATGACCACCGCTCAAATTGCTAACCAATTTGATGTATCTGAAGGCAAACCAATATTACTATATATTTACACAACTTGGTGTTCAGTTTGTGTTAAGCAGTTTCCAATAATAAATGAAATTGCTCGCGAGTTTCAAAATACTGAAATGCAAGTTATAGCTTTGGCAATCGATAAAAATTTAACCTCAGAAAATTTGAAATCTTATTTGTCAAATCACGGTGATGTATATTTTGAACCAAGATATCTTGTATTTAAAGACGGATTTCTAGATTTATTAAAAAAGAAAAATATTCCATATAATGGTAAAATACCTTATACAGCTCTTATTTCACAGCATGGGGAAGTAATTGCAAAATTCAGTGGTGTGAAAAGTCAAAATTATTTACGCAATAAAATTATAAAAGAAATTTATCAATGACACTCAACTACAACTTAAATATAAAAGTTTTTAATACTCTTAGTCGTAAGTTTGAAGATTTAAAAACTATAAAAAACGAAAGCTTACGAATGTATGTTTGTGGACCAACAGTTTATGACAGGCCTCACTTAGGAAATGCCAGAAGCATTGTAGTTTATGATCTTTGGTTTCGTTTATTTAAAGAATTGTTTCAAGAAGTAATTTATGTCAGAAACATCACAGATGTTGATGATAAAATTAATATGGCAGCAAAAGAACAAAAAATTTCAATACAAGAATTAACAACAAAAGTTATCGAGTTTTTTTATAGTGATATTAAGGCTTTGAATGTATTGAAACCAAGTTTTGAACCAAAAGCAACTGAACATATTTCAGAGATGATTGTAATGATTGAAAGTCTGATAAAAAATGGTTTTGCATATGAAAGTGAAGGTCATGTTTTATTTGATGTAAATTCTTATAAGGAATATGGCCAACTTTCAAACAGAACTATTGATGAAATGATTGCGGGAGCAAGAGTTGAAGTTGCTTCTTATAAAAAAAATCCTCTTGATTTTGTATTGTGGAAACCAGCCGCAATCAATGATGACTCATCAAGCATTTTTGAAAGCCCTTGGAGTAAAGGAAGACCGGGTTGGCACATTGAATGTTCTGCCATGAGCTTGAAATATTTAGGAGAAAATTTTGACATTCATGGTGGAGGTGCAGATTTGCAATTTCCGCATCATGAAAATGAAATTGCACAAAGCCGTTGTTCTTCCAAAGGCTCAAATTTTGCTAATTATTGGATTCATAATGGTTTTTTGACTGTTGATGGTGAAAAAATGAGCAAGTCTTTAAAAAATTTTGTTACGGTTAAAGATCTTCTTGAAAAAGAAGTTAGCGGTGTCGTTATTCGCTATTTATTGCTTTCAACTCACTATCGTAAGCCTTTTGATTACAATCAAAAGGCCTTGGAAGATGCGCAAAAATCTATTGAAAAATTCTATTCTTTATTTGATGAAAAAGATTTAGAATTATACAAAAAATCTGATAGTAAAAAAGGTTTGTTTATAGAAGTGCTAAAAGAACTGTCGGAAGACTTAAATGTTTCAAAAGCTTTTGCTTTACTTCATGAAAAAGTAAAAGAAATCAAAAAAGAAAATAACCAAGATTTAAAAAATCAGTTTTTGCAAAGTCTTGATTTACTTGGCTTAATTGATAAAAATTTTTTTAAAAATAGTGAAAAAAATTCTTTGGAAGGAATTAATCAAGAATATGTAGAGTCACAAATCCAGATGCGCATCAAAGCCAAACAAGAAAAGAATTGGGCTTTAGCTGATGAAATTCGTAAAAACTTGCTTAATTTGGGAATTGTCTTGGAAGATTCTAAAGAAGGAACTTTGTGGAAAAAAATCTAGTTGCTAACAATCAACCTATAGCTTCAATTTAGGAAGCTATAGGTCTTTTTTATTTTTATTTATCTCTTTTATTCTTTAGGTTAGATCTGTTGTTACGATTTCTGTTTTTGTTTTTAAATTTTTTCTCAGGTCTTCTAGTAAAAATTCTTCTTTCAAAAGTAGTAAAAAGAATCGCAAAAACCATAACAGCAGCGTTAATTACAAAAAGTTTAATAGCTGAAGATTTATCGCCTTCTTTAAATAAAGAATAAACTAAATAAAGTATCCCAAGGTTGTAAATTAAACCAAAAAGTTGTCCACTTCTGTAACTAAAATTGTGTGATGATAAATATCTATCTTGCCAATCATGGCGATGTTTTTGTTCTTTTTGAGCCATTTCAACAAGTCTTTCAACCGAGTTTGGAACAGCATCTTCAAATTTTTCTAAAATTTGTGAGGAAGGAAGGTGAATTTCTTCTTTATTATTTCTGTTGTTTCTATTTCTATTATTTTGCATTTTGTTTTTTTGTTTTATATTTTACGTTTTCAATGTCGCTTCCAATGTCAAGCCAATCCTTATCCAATGCGAATTTTGGATCTGCAAAAGGATAAGATTCAAGCTTAATACTTGCAAATTGAGTTAAAGATGCAAATCCAGCAATAAACTTGCGGAAGTGCCTGGTAATTAAACGAATTCTTTTAGAAGACATATTTTATAGGTTTTTTTGGTAAAAAGGTTTGTTGATTTTTAATGATTTGAAATACTAAAAAACTTTCTTTGGAAATTTATTTAATATTTGTTTGGTTGCAACGAATCAAAAATGGTGATCTGTTTTTTGTAATTTCTTTTTGCTTCAAAAGCAAATAGAATTTATCTTTTATAATCGGAATTGTACAACTTAAAACACAAAAAAACCTTATTTCTTATTAGCTTATAATTGCTTTAAGGTAAGTTACATAAATTTATTATTTTACTACTTAAAAATGTATTGTTATATGTTGGAGCAAAAATTTCATACATTATCAGAGTCAACTTTAATATCTTTAGCTGATAGAATTGAGGCTTTAGATAAAAATTCAGAACTTGATGTTGAATATTCTGACGGAATTTTAACTATTTTAATTGAGTCTAGTTCAAAGCAGTACGTAATTAATAAGCATTCAGCTAGTCAAAAAATATGGTATTCCTCTCCTTTTAGTGGTGCTAATTACTTTTCTTTTGATGAAACTATTTCTAAATGGCTTGATTTGAAAGGTGAAGAACTTGAAACCAAGATTCTTTCTGAGATAAAAAAAGTTTTATAAAAGACATAAAATTTGTCATAATTAGAAAATTCAAACTTTTTTTGTTTTTTATTTACGAAAGATCTTGCTTTTTTAAATATATTAATGACTAAGTGAGGTATTAGGAAGTTTAGTGATAACTAAATTTCGTTTTATTTACTAAAAAAGGAGTTTTATTTAATGTCAAACTTAGTTACCGGAACAGTTAAGTGGTTTAATGATGAAAAAGGTTTTGGATTTATTAAACAAGAAGGTGAAAAAGATGTTTTTGTGCACTATAGTTCAATAAATGGAAATGGACGTAAGTCTTTACAAGAAGGACAAAAAGTTACTATGGAAGTTGTTCAGGGCAAAAAAGGCCCTCAAGCTGAAAATGTTACACCTGTTGCATAAAATTTTTTTTATCAGATAAATCAAATTTAAGCGTTTCAATATTTGAAGAGTTTCAAATATTGAAACGCTTTTTTTGTGTCTTGATTTTTTAATAAGAAAAGCGAGCTTTTCTTGAGTGATTGTGTAATTTATTTTTCTAGATTTGAAAAAATGGTGGAGATAAACGGGTTCGAACCGATGACCCCCTGCTTGCAAAGCAGGTGCTCTACCAACTGAGCTATATCCCCAAGAGAATTTTGATAAGAAAATTTTGAAAGGAAACTTTTTGAAAGTTTTTCAAAAAGACAAAAATTATCGTGGGCACAAGATAATTTGATAAATCAAATTGTCAAAAGAAATTTTACATTTATAAAAAGATTTATTTTTTGCTGCAGAAATTGAATTTAATATATTTTTTAATGAAGAGTAAATTTGAAAATAATCATAAAGCTTTTTCCTTGCTTGAATTATCAATTCTAATTATTGTTATATCACTTATAGCAACAGGAGTTCTTTTAAATAATGTTGCAAGTTTTAATAGTGATAAAATGAAAATTACAAACGAACGTATACAAAAAATTTACCAAGCTTTGGGAAGCTATTTATTGGTTAATGGAAAATTACCTTGTCCGGCTCCAATTAACGCCGTTAAGTTAACTAGTCCAAGTTATGGAGTTGCTGCAACTGAAGATGGAAATTGCGCAACAACCGATGGTGTTTATCAATCCGATGTTACGGGAGCTGAAAACTTAGTTTATGGAATGGTTCCAGTTAAAACATTGGGTTTAGATAGTGATTTTGCTGAAGATGGTTATGAAAGTAAGTTTGATTACATAATCGATAAAAGATTTACTAACTCATCAACTTTTAGCACTACGAATGTTACTAATTCAACTTCAGTTTCTAATTCATCTTGTTCGATGATTAAAGTTACATTTAGAGAAGCTATTTTGTCTAATGAATATCAAAATAGTTGTGATGACAGAGCTTTTTTTGCAATAGTAAGTCATGGTAGTAACAAGTTAGGAGCATTTAATGCTAATTCCTCAACTGTAAATAGTTCTTCAAATAACCAAGATGAAATAGATAATAGTGCTACTAATTTTACTGACGCTGCAACAAATAGTGCCACTTTTCATATCAATAAAAGATTAGAAGCTGCTAACACCATAAACTCGGGAACTAAAACTTACTTTAACGTAATTGATGATGTGGTATTTTTTAAATCCAGAGACAATATGGTGAAAGATTTTAATGCTTTTTCAAAAATAGATTGTCTTACAAATGGTTATAATTCTGATGATGTAACTTATGGAGGAACGATAATTACTTGGCCTCAAGCTAAATATGGTCAAATTGTATCTGCATCAAATTCTTGTCCAACTGGTTATAAGGGTGGAGTTACAAAGCCTACAAAAAAATGTGGTCCACTAGGTATATGGCAAAGCGGTGTTGTTACTGCTTGTACTGCTGGATGAAATTATGAAAATTAAAAATGATTTTGAATAAAACACAAAATATAAAAAAAGCTTTTACTTTAATTGAGCTTTCGGTGGTTATTGTAGTTATATCTATTTTTCTTGCTGGTTCTTTATATTTTTCAATAACGATAAGTGATAATGCTAAAATTAAAGTTACAAATGACAGGATTGAGCAAATTTATAATGCTTTAGGTAATTACTTAGTTCAAAAAGGAAGATTACCTTGTCCAGCTGCTATTAATGATTCTAAATCAAACTCTTCAACTTATGGGATAGAAGCTTCTTCAGATAGTGTAACTTATCAAAAAAATTGTATTGATTTATATAGTGGAATTGAAAAAACTCAGAATGGTGTTTATTCATCCTCAAATTTAGTTTACGGAATGGTTCCAGTTATAAATTTAGGTTTAAGTAAGGATATGGCGGAAGATGGTTTTGGTAATAAATTTACTTATGTTGTAGATAGAAGATTCACAGGTTATAATGATTCTTCTGATAATGGAGTTCCAAAGTTTAAGAATCAATCATCAAGTTCTATAATTACTGTGAATGAAATTTTTTATTCCAATACTCAGCAAGCAACTTCTGATGCAATATTTATTATCATAAGCCACGGTGCTAATGGTTATGGAGCTTTTAAAGCGGAACTTTCTTCTCAAAATACCAGATCTTCTGATTCTTCAGAAATGTCAAATGATGCTACAAGTTTTAACGATACAAACGGTACTGCATCATTTGATGCAACTTTTATAAAAACAGTAGAAGGTAGCGATGTTTTTGATGATATAGTTTTTTACAAAACTAGAAATGATTTACTTAAAGATTTTAATGTTTTTTCAAAAGTTTCTTGTCCCGCTATTGAAGCTTCATCTTTGGATTCAAATAGCGTGGAATATGGAGGAACTTATATGGCTTGGTCAAAAAGTGAGTATAATCAAGTTGTTCCTGCAAGTACTGATTGTCCAGCGTCATATAGAAATACTGTTGTAAGGCCAATAAGAAAATGTGGTGCTTTTGGAATTTGGGGAGAGGTTATTGAGCCCTGCAATTAAATTTGTTACTATACTATCTTAATAAGTACTGTTATACTAAGCGAAACGAAGAAGTTTAACAGACAAGCTCTCCCTGAGATCTTGAGCTTTTTTCAGAATAAAACTTTTGTTATGTTATAATTGCCTTAAATTTTTAAGATTTTTTAAATGATAAAAAAAAACTTTTTTTATAAAGTTGAAACCAAAAAAGCTTACACCTTGCTTGAGCTGTCTATTTCAATTTTAGTAATTTCAATTTTAATTACTGGCGCTTTGTCAATGTCAGTTTCTCGTGCTGGTAAAAAGAAAGTTGAAATCACTAACCAGCGTATTGAGATAATTTATAAAGCTTTAGGAAATTACTTAGTTACAAATAAAAAGTTGCCTTGCCCAGCTGCATTTACTGATAAAAAATCTGTTTCTGTAAATTATGGTGTTGCTTCAACAAGCTATGGAAATTGTGCAGATACAGGCATTGATGGAGTTTATAAGTCTACATCAAATTCAAATTTAGTTTATGGAATGCTTCCAGTAAAAGATTTGGGTCTAAGCAATGAAATGGCGGAAGATGGTTTTGGTAATAGATTTTCTTATGTTATTGATAAAAATTTTACGGCTAATTCGGTTTATCCTTATTCAAACATTGCAACTTTTGGAGTTGCAACTTCAAATGATATAATAACTATAAAAGAATCTAATGGAAGCGTAGCAAGTGAAGTCACATATGACGCAATTTTTGCTATTATAAGCCATGGTGCAAATAAAAAAGGAGGATTTTTGCCTAATTCTTCAAGTGCTAATAATTCTGCTAGTGATTCTTACGAACTAGAAAATCACCCATCGGCATTTAATAACTCTTCAAATCCAAGAGAAGCAACTTTTGATAATATTTTTTATAGTAAAAATGGAAATAGTGATGCTTTTGACGATATTGTTTTTTACAAAACTAGAAATGATTTAGTAAAAGATTTTAATGCTTTTGATTCTGTTATCTGTACTTCGAGTTCTGTAAATAGTAATGATGTGACATATAACGGTACAGTTATGACATGGCCAAATACTGCTTATGGAAGAACTGTTGAATCAACAACTTCTTGTCCTGCGGGTTTTACTTATTCAGTTGCTAAGCCAACCAAGAAATGTGGTGCTTTTGGAATTTGGGAAGAAGGCACTATAAAACCTTGTTTAACTGCTCCTGCTGGAGTTTGTAGTGGTGGAGACATTGTAATTTCTGGGGCAAATATTTTGCATATTTTTTCAGAAAATGGCACTTTTGTATGTAGTAATAATGTTTCAGTTAAGTTGCTGGTGGTTGCTGGTGGAGGTGCTGGAGGATATTCTTCTTCAGGATATGGTGCTGGTGGAGGTGCTGGTGGACAAGTTATATTTAATTCTGATACATATAATCTTACTTTTGGGCAAATAGTTTCAGTAAATGTTGGAAAAGGTGGATTGCCTTATGTTGGAAATGGTTTGCAAGGGGGAAATACAATTTTAAGTGGTGCAATAACTTTAGAAGCTGCTGGTGGAATGGGAGGTGGTGCAAGCTATGCTGATTCATGTGTTGTTCCTTCTTCTGTAACTAATGCTGCTGGAGGAGGCGCTGGATATTGTGATTCTGCCAGTGCTAGTGGTGGAAGTGGAACTCAGAGCGGTGGTGGTTCTGTTGTTGGTGGATTAAATTCTGGAGGTGGAGGAGGAAGTTCTGCAAATTCTGGATCAACTCCAACTACTTCAACATCGGATGGCAATCTTGGATATGGTGCTGCTGGAACTAGTGTTGCTCTTACAGGTTTTGATTATGGTGGAGGTGGAGGAGGTGGGACTAATTCATATTTTAATGCTACAGCTACTGATGGTGGAGGTCAGGGTGGAAAAATTGGTTTACCAAATGGAGTTGCAGGTACCAACGGACTTGGTGGTGGTGGCGGTGGTGCAAGATATGGTAAAGGTAGCAAAGGAGGAAATGGTGTAGTAATTATTTATTATCAACCAACTCCATAAATCGCCAATTATTTAATTTAGATGCTTAAAAAAGTTAACTTCGATTTTAAAAACGAAAAAATATGTTAAATTTAATAAATATCAAAAAAAGTGGTTATACTTTAATTGAGCTTTCAATTGTAATTGTAGTCATTGCAACACTTCTTACAGGGGGTTTGATGGCTTCAGTAAATTTAATTAATAAAAATAAAGTTACTGTTACGAATAAAAGAATAGATACAATATATAAAGCTTTGCAAAATTATCTTCTACTTAATAAAAGATTGCCATGTCCAGCTCCAATAACTGAAAGTAAAGCAAGTGGAACTGGTTACGGAGATGACGTTGCTTCAGCTGGAGTTTGTGATGTTGCTGGAACTTATTCTTCAACAACTTCTACAAATCTTGTTTACGGCATGATTCCAGTTAAAGATTTAAACTTACCTGATGAATTTGCTGAAGATGGTTATGGTAGTAAGTTTGGATATATGGTTCATAAACATTATACCACAGCAAGTGCTTCTTCATATAGTGATACAAATTCTTTTGGAACAAGTACCGATTATTCTTTAATTACTGTCAAAGAAATTTCTGGAACCGCAGATAAAACAATACTTAGCAATGCAATATTTGCAGTTATAGGTTATGGATATAATAAATATGGTGCTTTTAATTCTAATTCTTCAAGCCAAAACTCTGTTTCAAGTGATTCTTATGAATCTTATAATGACATAACTGTTTTAACTTCTAATTCAGCAATTTTTGATGGAACTTTATATTCCTCTGCTGAAGTTAGTGAAAGTTTTGATGATATAGTTTTTTATAAGACAAGAAATGCTTTGGTAAGTGATTCTAATGCATTTGAAACAATTCCATGTAAAAGTGATGCAACTAATCACAATGATGTAACTTATGGTAATACGACGATGACATGGAGTGCAACTTCTTATGGAAAAGTTGCTGTTGCAAGTGGTCCTGATCTTGGAGTTTGTCCGGTTGGCTATACTGCCTCAGTTGCAAAACCAACAAAAAAATGTGGAGCTTTTGGAATTTGGGAAGTTGGAGCTTTTAATCCTTGTTTGGCTGCAGGAAGTTAATTGGTTGTTAAAAAAATTTATTACTTGTAATCAAAGTTCTAGGTTAAAGTTGGTATTAATTCCCTAACACAATTTAATTTCTAATTCAAACTTTTATCTAGTGGTCTAAATTTAAATCTTAAACTCTTAAGATATTTTTCTTCTTCTCAGATTTTTGCCAAAATCCAAACAAAATTCCGCGACAATTTTTTATCTAAATTGACCTAATTTTAGTAAAATTTAGTTCTCAAAATTGCCTTAAATATTTTGCAGTTTTTTAAGAAATTTTAAGAAAAATACCTCTAAAGTTTGTCAGGTTTTGATACAATTTTTAAAACATCCACATGAACAAGTTGCAAAATTTTTTCATCCAAAATTCACTTTCAAATGTGGCGAGGTTTAGGCAAAAAAATTAACAAAATTTCTTAAAATATGACAGACGATATCAAAAAATACACGATCGAAGAACATAGACACAGATTCGCATGTTGGGCTGCGTCAAGAGCTGCTTCTGTAAGTAGCGTATGTCGTTTTAGGGTAGAAGAAGGGGTGAAAATTCTTGAGGGATGCGGTTTTAAACCAAATACTTTTGCATTACCAGAGTATGATAAATTTGATTACGAGCATGAAAAATGGTGTAATAAAGCGTGGAACTTAGTAAATAGCGATGAAGTTACGGATACAGAAAAGAAGGTTAAAGTTGCTGGAGAATTTACCTACGGAGTGGCTGCGAAACTAATCAACTGCTATCTTAAGGCGCGTTTTGTTTGCGGCAGCAATCCTGAAGATCTAAGAGTAAAAGCTATTCATCCTCCAATTGATTCATTGCTGTTAAAAGAGATGAAGAGTAAATTTCCTGATATAGAAGGTGTTAAAGATTTAAAGATTACTTGGTCAAATTTTGACGAAAACGATTATAAAAAAGCCATAACGGTTATTAGAAAAATTACTAAAGACGAGCCCTTGTGGAAGATAGAATATTACTGGCAAGGTTTTAGAGATAATGAAAAACAACAAAAGTAATCTCATTAATAACGCCAACATAAAACACGACGCCGGCGGAAAATCTCGTCCATTATGGCCAGCCGATTCTAAAATTAGTGCGATTTTTTCTGAGTGTCAGCAATACCGCTATCAACTTCGTGAAATCTGGGATGAATCAAAACCCTTGGCCATGTGGCTGCTAATGAATCCAAGTGTAGCCTGTATTGATTATGCTGATCCAACTTTGATTCGAACTGGAAAATTTGCGCGCTCTTGGGGATTTTATCCTAAATATGCAGTTTTATCCAATTTTTTAAGGTAAAAATTCTAAGATAAACTAGCCCTAAAATTGGGATGAAGTTCTGTTGTAAACGAAATGAACTTCATACTTTTAAAGTTATTCCAAAACTTTGTGTCGTAGAAAGTTCCTTCGCTTGGTTAGAGAAATGCAGAAGGTTATGGAAGAATTGTTAGAAGAAGCTCTCAACCTCAACAGCTATGGTTCAGATGGCTTTTATTAGATTGTTAATTGTTAAATAAAAAATTTATGATGGGTTCTTAGTACAAGAGATAGAACTATTTACCATTTTAGCACAATGGATCCCCAAGTAAGTCCACCTCCTAAAGCTTCTAAAACAACAACGTCACTTTTTCTAATTCTATTTTGTGAGTTTGCATAATCTAGAGCCAAAGGAATTGAAGCAGCAGAGGTATTAGCGTGATCTTGAACTGTAATAATCACTTTATCTTTGCTAAGATTTAGTCTATCAGAAACGGCAGAAAGAATTCTGGCATTTGCCTGATGAGGAACAAGTAAATCTATGTCTTCAACTTTTAAGTTTGCTCTTTCCAAAGCATTAATAACAGACTTAGACATTTTGTCTACTGCGTGTTTAAATACTTCTTTTCCGGACATTAAAATTACCCCAGATTTTTGATTTGAAGCAACTCCACCGTCTGTTTTTAATATATCATTTAACGATCCATCTGAGTAAAGATTAAAAGACAATATTCCGCTATTTTCTTCATTTGTTGCTTGTAGAATTACAGCACCAGCTCCATCTCCAAATAGAACACAAGTGTTGCGATCTTTCCAATCAACTATTCGTGATAGTATATCAGCTCCAATAACTAAAGCGTTTTTAACTTGTCCAGACTTTATAAAGCAATGAGCTGTCGACATCGCATAAACAAATCCTGAACAAACAGCCTGAATGTCAAATGAAAAGCCAGTTTTTATTCCTAGTTTTGCTTGCACGGTACTTGCAGTTGATGGAAAGGTAAGATCAGGAGTTGTTGTTGCAACAATAATCATATCTATTTCTTCAGCTTTTAAGCCTGATTTTTCAATGGCTTTTTGAGCTGCAATTGTTGCAATGTCAGATGTTAGTTGGTTTTCAGCAGCTATATGTCTTTTGTTTATACCTGTGCGTTCAACTATCCAGTCATTACTGGTTTCAACAAGCTTTTCTAGGTCAAAATTAGTAAGGAATTTTTCTGGTAGATATGATCCAGTGGCAATAATTTTGCTTTTTATAGTCATACTATATTATTTCTTGAGAATGTTCTTCAAACGATGCAGCTGAAGTTCTTAGTTCTTCAGTAATTTGTTGATTAATCTTGTTTTCAACCAAAGAGATTGCAACTTTTATAGCGTTAGAAAATCCTATTGCATCTGTACTACCATGGCTCTTTACAACGACACCATTAAGCCCTACCAACATTGCTCCGTTGTGAGCTCTCGGATCCATACTTTTTGTTGCTTTTTTAATTGATGATCCAGAAAGTAAGTAACCAATTTTTGAAAGTATAGAGCTACTAAAACCTTCTTTTATAAGACTGGAAATAAGTTTTGAAGTTCCTTCAATTGCTTTCAGAGTTATGTTTCCTGAAAATCCATCAGTTACAACAACATCAACGGTTCCTTTTGTTATATCATCACCTTCGACATATCCATAGAAGTAGTCTTTTAGATCACTTTCTTTTATCATAAGAGAAGCACTGCGAACTGTATCGCTACCTTTTAAATCTTCTGAACCAACATTTAAGATACCAATAGATGGCTTTTCAATTTTTAGCACGACTTTTGCAAAAGCATGACCCATAACGGCAAATTGATATAAGACGTCAGAATTACACTCTACATTTGCACCCATATCAAGCAACACTGTTGCTTTCTTTTTTTGGTTAGGTATTGAAGTAACAATTGCTGGTCTGTCAATTGAAGGTAAAGGTCTTAATACTATTTTAGCAATTGCCATTAAAGCACCTGTATTTCCTGCGGAAACCACAACGTCAGCTTCTCCATCTTTTACAGCATTTATGGCAAGTCTCATGCTTGATCTTGTGCCTTTTCTCAAGGCAATTGATGGTTTTTCATCCGCAGAAACAAATTCATCAGTGTGAACAAGAGTAAATCTACCTTTTAAGTTTTTGCAACTTTGTAGATAAGGATTTATTTTTTTAGCATCACCGTAAAGTAGAAAATGGATATCGGAGTTAAGAGAAGCTGTGACGTCGGCTCCTTCTATAACTATTTTGGGAGCATAATCTCCTCCCATGCAGTCCAATGCTATTGTGTATTTTTTAGACACTTTGGAAAGTTACCTTCTTTGATTTTATTCTACAGAAGTATCTTTTTTCTTCTTTTTTTCTATAACAAGTTTTCCGTTATAGTATCCATCTAATGAAATGTGATGCGGAAGTTTAAATTCACCGGTAGTTTTATCGGTAACTACGTTTGCAATATCCATTGCGTAGGAGCCGTTGCTTCCTCTTCTCATGTTGCGTCTTGATTTAGTTTTCTTTCTTTTAGGAACTGCCATGACAGATTACTTAATTTAAAAGTTATTATATATTTATTAATGAGATTTATTGCTTTTGATGGTTAAGATAAGTGAAATTCTTAGAGCATCTTCAAAAACTGCTCTTGAATATAGATAACAGTTTCATAAAATCAACGTAAATTTATTATTTAGTATATTGATTATAAAAAATGAAAAAGTTTTTTTGTATTATTTTTATTGTTCTATCAACTTCTTGTATAAGTAATTATGAAAAAAGAGGTTATGCTTTTGAATTGTCTGACTACAATCTTTTGCAAGAAGGAGTTACAAGTAAAGAAGGTGTTCTAAAATTAATGGGATCTCCAACAATAATTTCTGATTTATCTTCTGATGAGAGTTGGATTTATTATTCAGAGGAAGTAAAAAAAATTTTATTTTTTTTGCCCAAAGTTGTTGAAAGAAAAGTTGTAGTGATAAAATTTGATGATTTAGAATCTGTTAGAAATATAGACGAATATGACTTAGATAACGAAGAATCAAAAATGAAATTTGTTCAGGAATATACTGAGGTAAAAAGTCATAATATAGGATTTTTTAAGTCAATATTTAGTAATATTGGACAAATTAAGCCTCAGTAATTTTATGAAATCTTGGTTAGGATTACTTGTATCAATTTTCTTAATTTTATTGCTTTCTTGTGAAAACAAAAAAGTGATGGTAAATACTGAAGTTTTTTGTCCTGATGGTTCGCGTCTTCTAATAAAAAATGTTAGGGCAAAAGACTTAGAATATGCAGCTCAAGAAGCTTATAAAATTAAAAAGAAATTTGGAACTTCAGAGACAAATACAGTATTTCGTTTGATCGATGGAAGAACTCTAAGCATTGCTAGAATTCCTCCAGAAAAGATGGTCGCTTGTGCTTTTAAGGAAAGCTACTATGGATTTGCTGAGAAAAGTTATATACGTTGATTTTGAATTAATCAGATCATTCTCCAAGCAGTTTCATCTTCTAAAAGTTTATGTAACATTTTGTTATTGATTCCGTGACCAGGTTTAGAAGCTTTAAAATGACCGATAATGAAATGTCCGGCTAGGTAAATGTCTCCAATAAAATCGAGAGTTTTGTGTCTTACAAACTCATTTTCATAACGCAAACCTTCCTTATTTACTATACCATTTTCATCAACTAAAATTGCATTATCAAGTGAACCACCTTTGGCAAGTCCTATTTTGTGAAGATAATCAATTTCATGTTTGAAACCAAAAGTTCTAGCACGACAAAGATCATTTTTGAAAGAGGCGAAGGTTGAAACGTAATCAAAGCTTTGGTGATTTATGTGTTTGTGATTAAAATCTATATGAAGGTCAATTGCGAATTCTTTACTTGGAGAAACTTCAATCATTTTACCATTATCTTCTTCTATTTTGATGGTTTTTATAACTTCTATAACTTTTCTTGGTTTTTCTTGAATATTTATTCCAGCACATTCAATTAAGAAGACAAATGGTTCTGAACTACCATCCATGATTGGAATTTCTGGTCCGTTTATTTCTATTATTAAATTATCAATTCCACATCCCCAAATTGCTGCCATCAAGTGTTCTACTGTAGAAACTGTAGCACCAAACTCGTTTGATATTGTTGTTCCTAAGTTAGTGGTAGTAACATTTTTATAATAGGCTTTTATCACATTTTTTCCTTCTTCAAGATCAATTCTTTTAAATGTGATGCCAGTATCACAGTTTGCTGGCAAAAGGTTTATAATTGCTTCTTTACCAGAATGGACTCCTATTCCGCTACAACTTGTTTTGCTATTTATTGTTTTTTGAGATGATGAAATCATTGTGATTTTTAAAAAGATTAAAAAAATTATTCTGCTATACTAATATTTTATGGCTTAGATTTCAAAGGGATTTTTGTTACGAAAGATTGCAGAATTTATTACTAATTATTACGTAAAAGTTAGTAATAAATTTTAGATTTTTGATTTTTAATCTATTTTACTCCAAGGAAATTTAGCTTCACTTTTACCATGAATAGTAAATGTTTTGCAAATCAAATCATAAGCTGTTGTTTTACTTTTTGTAAGTATATGAAGTTGAGTCCAAATTAAAAATATAAATCCAACGATCAGATTTGTATTATTGCCACTTATGGCTTCAAAGAAACCTACATGATATTTTTCTTGATAAATTAAAAGATAAAATACGAAAATTATTGGTAATACTGATAAGAAATAGTGAAGTAGGGCATTGTTAAAAGAAATTTTATTATCTTCTTTATCGACAATCATAATTTTCATAATTCTTTTACCAATAGTCGCTTTCCATGATGATGAATTAAGAAGAGCATAGTATAAAGCTCCTGCTGCAAATATTATAAAAAGAGTAAGTAAAAAAGAGTAAAATATTTTATGATTAATTAAAAAACTTATATGTTCTGGAGTTCTTTTTAAAGATTCAGTCCCAAATTTTTCTTGAAATTCAACTGAAAATTGTTCAGAAATTTTTTGTAGATAAAACATTCCGAAAAATTGTAGTAAAATACCTCTTAAAAATAATACTATTAAAACATCAATAGCTGAGGCAACACTTCTTTTTGTTGAGTTAGCAAATTTACTATCTTGTTTTTTTTCAAAAAGATTTTCTAAAAAGTTAGTGTTCATAACCGTGCTTTGTGATTTTGATTTTTTTGTTATCATCTCCAAACAATATAACTTTAGGAGTTTTATTACTTACTTTTTTCATAGATCCTATGCAAGTCAAATTAATTTTTAACTTATTGGCTAAGGATAATATTTTATCTTGATTCTCTTTTTTGACGGTGAAAATTAATTCATAGTCTTCTCCGCCACTAGACAAATTCTGAATTGTAATTGATTTGTCAATTTTTATTACCTTTTTTGTAGCTTGCGATAAAGGAATTTTATTTAAATAAATTTCTGCATCAAGTTTTGACGATTCACAAATATTTCTTAGATCAGCAAAAAGTCCATCCGAAACATCACAGGCACATTGTGATAGGTTATTTTTTAGTAATTCTTTTCCAAGATCTATTCTAGGAGTTGGAAAAAAGTGACGACTGATAAAATAATTTTTTTCTTTTGTATTTAATTTTTTGAAGCCTGCAATTTTATTTTGATTGAGACCTAAAAAAGAATCTCCAATTGTTCCGGAAACAAAAATTAAATCTCCATTTTTAGCGTTTAAACGTGATAATATTTTATTTTTTTCTATAATTCCAAAAATGGTAACAGAGAAAAAAAGTTGTTCTGATTTTACAGTATCACCGCCAATTAAAGTTAATCTAAATTGATCTTGAACAGATTTTAATCCATTGCAAAAATCTTTAACAAATTTTAGGTTCGTTTTTTTGTTTTTGGAAAAACCAAGAGAGTAATAAGCTGGAGTTGCACCAGAGCTAGCAATATCTGATAAGTTAGACAACAAAAGTTTTGATGCAATTTTAAAAGCTCCATCAGATTCTAAAAAATGCACATTTTCCACTATTAAGTCTTTGCTTATAACAAGTTCTTTGTTTTTTGGTAAAGAAATTTTAGCAACGTCATCTAAAAGGTTTTGTGAGATTTTAGAATTATTGGTTAATGGTGTAAAAAATTTTCTTATTAAAGAAAACTCCTCCAAATTTTTTGGCATTTTTAATTTATTTTAAAATCAACTAATATGGCTGAAGAAATAAAAAGATTCAAAAAACTTCCTATATCAAAATCTTGATTGGTTTTTTGATAAATGGTTTCATAAGTTTCATATAATTTTTTCTTTTTTGCAATCAAAGATAAAAAAGAATACTGAACTTCTGAAAGCTTAGTTATTTTTGGTGTATTAAGGCTTCGATCGATTAACAAGAATTCTTTTTCTTTTGTAGGGTAAAGTTTTTTTTGTTTATTTTTAGTATTATTTTTCCAAACAGAGTGAATTGAGAATTTTGATGAAAATAAATAACAAGAAGGATGAAGTGTAAAAGTAAGGTTATAAAACTTTTCTGGTTCTAAGTTTTTGAATTTTTCTAAGTCAAAAGCATTTTTAGGGTCTTTTGAGAAGTAACTTTTGTGATAAAGGAATTCAAGTTTTGCAAGATCTTCCAAATAACTTAGCTTATGTTTTTTTAAATTATTTTTAATCAAAATTGGAAATTCTTCTCCATATAAGTCAAGATTTCCGCTTTTTGAATGGTAATTTTTGATATATTCTGTTATTAAAAATTTAAAATATTTTTCTCCTGCAACGTTTTTAACAGCTTCAAAAGTTGAAGATAAAACTGATTCAAAATTTCCATTAACATTATTGCGATAAATGTTTAAGCGAGAAATTGCTTCTTTTTTTGAATATGGTAAAAACTTAAAAATATCTTTTTTATCATTGTCAATTAAGTGTTTTGTAAATTCTCTTTGTAAAGAAAGAAGGTTTTGGTTAGCTATTTTTTTTGACATTTTTTTGAAGAATTTTTCTAGCTTTTTTTGCTTCGTTTAAGAGAACTTTTAATTCTGGAATATCTTGATCCCATTCAATTAAACTTGGAATTTGTCCAAAAGTTTCTATTGCTTTATTGTAAATTTCCCAAACTTCTTTGCATACTTCACTATTATGAGTATCAATTAGAAGAGTTTTATTTTTTTTTCCGTCAAAAATTTTGCTCTTTGAATGTCCAGCTAAGTGTATTTCTTTTACAATTTCTTTGTTTAGTTTTTTTAAATAAGAAATTGGCTTAAAATTTTTATTATTTGAAGAACTTACAAATATATTGTTAACATCAAGCAGTAAAAAACAGCCAGTTTTTTTGGTTAACTGATTTATAAAATCTGCTTCATCCATTTCTTCATTTTTAAAAGATATATAAGATGAAGGATTTTCTACTAAAATTTCTCGTTTCAAAAAATTTTGCATGGCATCAATATTATTTGAAATTGCCTTTAGAGATTTATTGGTATATGGGAGTGGAAGAAGATCGTTAAAATGATTATTGTCAACCATTCCCCAAGAAATATGGTCAGAAACAAAGATTGGATCTATAATTTCAATTAGGTTTTTTAACTTTTTTAAATGATTTAAGTCAATTTCTTGGAATGAACCTAAAGAGTTACCAACAGAGTGTAAGCTTATTGGATAATTTTCTCTAATTTTTTGTAGATTTTTTATAGATGGTCCACCTTCTGCATAGTAGTTTTCGCTGTGAACTTCTAGCCAATCAATTTTTTGTGTTTTTTTGAGGAGGGAATTAATATGAGGAGAGCGAAGCCCAATTCCAACTATATCGTTGTCAATCGGGCTTTTTCGGGTGATTTTTATTGTCATAAACCACCCAAAAAAATACTATTTTTCAAGAAATTTTTCTTTTTTGGCTTTTTTTGTAACTTTAGCTTCAGGCTTTACTTTTTTAGTTTCTTCTACTTTTTTACCTGAGCAGTTGTTGCTTGCACATTTATGAGAAGATTTTTCAGAAGCCGCTTTAGAACAAGAAGCAACAAGGGTTAAGCCAACAACACCAGTAATGACTGATTTTAAGAAAGTTTTGTTCATGGAAATTACTTAAGTTTTGTTTATATTGAATAAGTTTTGGTTTGATTGTGGATTTGTTTTTTAGAGTTTATTTTCTTTTTTTGCGATTGTCAAATGCTTAATTCTTTTTTGACATTAATTATATATTAATTCAAAATTTACTTTGTAAGAAGCACATTTTCCCAAAATAACTTGTAAATATGATAAAAAATCAATTTTTAAGCGAAATAAATACAGAATTAGAAGATCTAAAAAATCTTGGTTTGTATAAAAGTGAATACCAAATAATTAGCTCTCAATCTTCAGAAATTAAAATAGTTGACGAAAAATCAAGTAAAAAAATGCTTAATTTTTGTGCTAACAATTATTTGGGTTTAGCAAATAACGCTCACTTGATTGAAGTTGCGAAAAGATCACTTGATGAGTATGGTCTTGGGGCTGCTTCTGTTCGTTTTATCTGTGGAACTTTTGATATTCATAAAAAATTTGAAAAAACCTTAGCTGATTTTTTAGGTTTTGAAGATGTTATAACTTTTTCTTCATGTTTTGCTGCAAATGGTGGTGTTTTTGCTTCTCTTTTTGACGAAAAAGATGCGATTATTTCTGCGGATTTGAATCATGCTAGTTTAATTGATGGAATTAGATTATCAAAAGCTCAGCGTTACTTTTTCAAGTTTGATGATATGAATGACTTAGAAAATAAATTAAAAGATTCTCAAGGTGCAAAAAATAGGGTTATTGTAACTGATGGAGTGTTTTCGATGGATGGTGATATAGCTAAGTTAAATGAAATTTGTGATTTAGCTGAAAAATATAACTCACTTGTTTTAGTTGATGATTCTCATGCTACTGGTTTTATTGGTGAAAATGGTCGCGGTACCTCTGAATTATGTAAAGTTGAAGGAAGAGTTGATATTCTGACTAGTACTTTAGGAAAAGCTTTAGGAGGAATGGGAGGTGGTTTTATTGCTTCAAAAAAGCAGATTATTGAAAAATTAAGAAATAAAGCTCGTCCTTACTTGTTTTCTAATAATGCTTTACCAGTCACTGCATCAGTTGGTCTTGAAATTATAGATATGATTAGGGATTCAAAAAATTTAATTAAAAAACTATCTGATAACACTTTATATTTCCGGAATAAAATGAGCGAAGCAGGATTTGAAATTAGACCAAGTAGTCATCCAGTTGTTGCTGTCATGTTTGGAGATGCTATTTTGGCTGGAAAAATTGCTAAAGCTATGATTGAAGAAGAAGGAATTTACGTGATTGCATTTTCTTTTCCTGTGGTTCCAAAAGGTGAGGCAAGAATTAGAGTTCAAATTTCATCTGCTCATAAAAAAGAACACTTAGATAAAGCGATCAAAGCTTTTATTAGAGTTGGAAAAAAGTTTGGGGTTATTAAATAAGTTTGGCATAATTTCTTAAATGGAACTTGATTTTCAATCTTCGTAATCATGCTTGCCCGCGATTACGTAAAGTATAGTTAATTAATACTTAGGACTTTATACTTCTGGCAATGAAGTCGAATATAAGAGAAACAAATTTTTAAATTTTATGAATAAAGAACAAACAGAAGATTTAAAATTAAAAATTGAGGAAGCTGCTATTGCAGTTCATAAAAAGGGAATGATTTTTGTAAAATCAACTGTTATTGCTCTTTTTTTGATTTTAGTTGTTTTGATGATTGCTTTTATATTAGTAAAAAATAAAAAAGATAAAACTGATTCTTTGCAAGTGGCTTCTTGTAGAGAGAACAAGTCAATTGTTTTGAATAGTGACATTGAAAAATTGGAAGTTCAGGGTAATTATATTAATGTTTTAACCAAATTTGACGCTAAAAATAAAAGCAAAGAATTCATAAAAATTGATGCTAATTGTGGTAATGAGATAAGTCGTATCAAGTTTGAAATTAAGTAAAATAAGGAGTTTATGAGTAACACTGATCTTGCTTCCTATGCTGTTTTTGAGGAAAAATCGCGCGGTCGTTTTTATAAAGAAAAAGAAGATGATTCGAAATTTAGATCAAATTTTGGGCGTGATCGTGATCGAATTATAAATGCATCAGCTTTTCGTCGTTTACAATATAAAACACAAGTTTTTGTGAATCATCAAGGTGATCACTATAGAACTCGTCTTACTCACTCAATTGAAGTTGCCCAAATTGCAAGATGGATTTCAGGAGCCTTAAAAGTTAATAAAGATTTAGCAGAAGTTGTGTCTTTAGCTCATGATTTGGGTCACACACCATTTGGTCACGCCGGAGAAGATGCTTTAAATTTTAAAATGATAAACTTTGGTGGATTTTCTCACAATGCTCATACGCTGAAAATTATTACTAAAATTGAAACCAGATTCGTTGAGTTTGAGGGTCTAAACTTATCATGGGAAATGTTAGAAGGTGTTGTAAAACATAATGGACCAATTTTTGATGAGTCAAAACATCATTCTTACATTTCAGAATTTAGCGAAAAATATGACTTAGATTTAAAAAGGTTTCCTTCTTTAGAAGCCCAAATTTCTGCAGCTTCAGATGATATAGCATATAATAATCACGATATTGAAGATGGCTTGAGAGCGGGTTTATTTGAACCGGAAGATTTATTTGCAATTCCTGTAATTGGAAAAATTTACCAAGAAATTTTAATGCAATATCCTAAAATAAAGCGCGAACTTTTAGTAGGCGAGGCTAAAAAGAAATTTACTTTGTTGATGGTATTAGATTTGGTTGAACAAACTAAAAGAAATATTACTCATAATAATATAAAAACCGAAGAAGATGTAAGAAATGCAGGAAGACTTTTGGTGCACTTTTCATCTCAAATTGAATCTGCTCACCAAGCTTTAAAAAAGTTTTTGATGCAAAACATGTATCGTCATACAGAAGTTAACCGTATGACGGCAAATGCTAAAAAAGTTGTTGGTGGTTTATTTGATTTTTACATGGAAAATCCAAATTGTTTGCCAAAAGAAAGAAGTTTGATGGCGCAAGAAATTTTAGAGAAAAGATTGCAAGACAAAGAACTAGCGGTTTTAGTTTCTGATTATATTGCAGGAATGACTGATCGTTTCGCAATTAAAGAGTATGAAGAGTTGGTGAGATAAAAAATATTGATTTGGTAAATTGAATTTAATTAGTAAAAACAAATAAAATTATGAAAAATATTCTAACTTATCGTGGCGTTGTTCCGCAAATTGATGAAACTGCTTTTATTGCCTCGACAGCAATTATATCAGGTGATGTAGTAATTGGTAAAAATGTTGGAGTTTGGTATGGTTGCGTTATTCGTGGTGATGTTGCAAAAATTAGAATTGGTGATTATACAAATATTCAAGATAACACAGTTATTCATGTTACTCGCGCTAATCATGCGCAAAACAAAACAGGTGACGAAGGAGGGCCAACAATTATTGGTAAAGGTGTTACAATTGGTCACAGTGCAATAATTCATGCTTGCATTATTGAAGACTATGCTTTTATCGGAATGGGTTCAATTATCATGGATTTGGCAAGAGTTGAGAAATACGGTATGCTTGCTGCTGGAGCGGTATTGACTCCAGGAAAAGTGGTGAATTCGGGACAAATTTGGGCAGGAAATCCAGCAAAATACTTTCGCGATTTAAACCAAAAAGAATTAGATTACATTAAAACTTCTGCCGAAAATTATATGGAATTGGCTGCTGAATATAAAGAAATACAGTCTTAGTTTAATGTCTTACTTTAATAAATCACAAATTGAGAAAATAGTTGAAATTGCTTTTGAAGCCGGAGAAATAGCTGCTAATGCTCAGAAATCTAGTAATTTTAAAGTGATGTTAAAGTCTGATAATTCAAGTGTAACAACCGCTGATGTTGAAGTTAGTAAATTTATTAATAAGAAGCTAAGTCAATATTTTCCAGAAATAGATATTGTTTGTGAAGAAGGAAATTTACGTGAAGTTAGCGATACTTTTTGGCTTATAGATCCAATTGATGGAACTAGCAGTTTTATTGAAGGAAGTTCTGAATTTGCTTTAAATATTGCTTTGGTGAAAGATAAAAAAGTAATATTTGGTTTAATTTACGCTCCTCTTTTTGAAAACGGAAAAATTGCATTCTCGAACTATGATGGAAATCTAGTTCTGCAGGATAAATATAGAAAAAACCATACTTTATCCTTTGAAAATTCTTATTCAAAAGAAAGATTGAAAATTATTACAAGTTCTAGAACAAAAGATTGTGATATTAAGAAATATTTGGATCAATTTTTTCCAAATTACTCAAATAATTTTGAAGTGGAGAGACTTTCTTCGGCAGTGAAGTTTTTTAGAATTATTGAAGGTAAAGCTGACTTATATCTTCATTTTCGTCCATCAATGGAATGGGATATAGCTTCTGGTCAATTTTTAGTTGAAATTATGGGTGGAAAAGTAAAAAAATTGTTTTTTAATGAAAATGGTTTTGAAATTGGTGAAGAAATGCCTTACAAAAAGCCTAATTTTGTCAATGAATCTTTTGTTTCTTTTATAGGGATTTTTTAAATATGGTAAAGAAATTCACAACTAATTGCGATTTTTCAGGTACAAAACGTCCAGTTACTTTATTTATTGGTGAATCTTTTAGTGGAGTTCATCCCTTGGCTTTTCAAAGCAGATGGTTATCTAAAGAAAAAGGCGGTACTGTTCCAAATGAAATTATGGATTCTTTTTCTAAACTAAAAGATATAGCAGATCAAAGCAGAGTTTCTTTTGAAGAGTTATGTGGACATATAATTGATGAGTTAAATGAAAGTAAATCTTTGGCTAGTAATTTAAAAAGAGCATCAGAATTTACTCAAACTAGTGAAGAAAAAATCACAAATAGTGCTGATATTTTAAATGCAAATAAAAAACAGGGAAAAAGTAAATAGATTTATGGATAAAAATAAAGTTGTTGCAGTTTTAATGGGTGGTTGGAATTCAGAAAGAGAAGTTTCTCTAAGATCTGGTGAAGCAGTTTATAATGCTTTGATTTCTTTGGGTTACAAAGCCGTTAAAATTGATTTTTCTCGTGATATTCTTAAACAAATTCAAGATGTAAAACCAGATATTATTTTCAATGCTTTGCATGGACAATATGGTGAAGATGGAAGACTGCAAGGTTTTTTAGATATCATTGGAATTCCATATACTCATTCTGGAATTACAGCTTCAGCAATTTGTATGGATAAAATTTTGACCAGAAAAATTTGCCAAACTTTTGGAATAAAATCTCCACAATACGGAATTGTAAGAAAAGGTGATGATGAAAATAATAAAAAAGTGATGTTTGAAATTGGAAAACCATTTGTTATAAAACCTGTAAACGAAGGTTCTAGTGTTGGAGTTGAGGTGATTTTAGCTAATACAAAATTTGATCTTTCATCTTATGAGTGGAAATTTGGTGATGAAATGATTATAGAAAAATATTTAGCCGGCCAAGAAATACAAGTTGCTGTAATGGATAATAAGTCACTTGGTGCAATTGAAATTAGACCGCATGGTTTATTTTACGATTATAAATGTAAATATACTCCCGGAATGACTGATTATATTATGCCCGCTGAAATTTCTGGTGAAAAATATAAGGAAGTTTTAGCTTTAGCTGAAAAGTGTCACCAAGCTTTTGGTTGTAAAGGTGTAAGTAGAGTGGATTTCATTTTAAATAACAAAAATGATGGAGATAATAATTTTTATCTTCTTGAAGTTAATACTCACCCTGGTTTTACTCCAACCTCTTTAGTTCCAAAAATTGCCAAACATGCAGGAATTTCTTTTGAAGAAATAGTTGAATATCTTTTAAATAGTGCCGATAAAGAGCTTAATAATAAAATTTTATCTCTGGCATGAATGAAAAGTTTAAAGAAAAAATAAAAGATTTTTTCCTTAGTAATAGATTATTCAGAAAGCTAAGAAATTTCTTTAACTATGTAATTTTACCATTTTTAATAAAAGCTATTTTAATTATATTGGTAATAGTTATTGTTTTAGGTATTAAAACTACAAAGCCATATTACTTTGAAGAGGTTTATAGTAAATCTTCTTTTTACTTCTTAAGATACTTGCATCTTGACAATCATCAATTTAAAGAGGTAAGAGTTAGCGGTAACAAAAGAACTTCTGAATCTGATATAGCAGAAATTGTAAATGAGATTGGGAAAGATAATTACAATTTTAGTGAGAGCACTAAAGAAAATTCTTACCAGCCAATAATTAAAAAAATCGTATTAAAGATAAAAGAAAAACTTCCTTGGATTAATGAAGTTGTAATAACTAGAAATATGCCAAATTCTATTAGTATTTCAGTGACTGAATACGAACCTTTCGCAATATGGCATAAAGATGATAAGAAGTATGTTGCGGATAAAGATGGTAATATTGTTTTGGTTCAAGATGTAGAAGAGTTTAAAGATCTTCTTATTTTATCGGGAGATGGAGCTACAAATAACGTTAAGTCGTTGTTTAATATTTTTGCAATTGATCCAAATTTAGGTTCTCAGGTTTATTCAGCAACTTGGATTGGTGGTAGAAGATGGGACATAAGACTTGATAATGGTTTGTTGATAAAACTTCCCGAAAGTAATATTAGCGAAGCATGGAATGGATTGTTGAAAATTTATAATATGCAAGGAGCCATGGTCGGTTTAAGTGTGATTGATTTGAGAGTTGAAGGGAAAATTTATCTTGAATATGGTGATTCAATTGTTAAAGAAATAAAAAGTCTGTAAAAAATATAGATTTGCAAATATATAGATTAATCAAATGACAAAGAATTTTAAAAAAGGAAAAATAGTCGCCTGCCTTGATATTGGTTCTTCCAAAGTTGTTTGTCTTATTGCTTCAATTAATGCTGGTAATGTTGAAATCTTGGGATATGGACATAAAGAGTCAAAAGGTATAGTTGGTAGCGTTGTTTCAGATATGAAAATAGCTCAAAAAGCAATTACTAGCGTTGTTGCTGAAGCTGAAAGAATGGCTGGTTTAAATATTGATAAGCTTTTGGTGGGAATTTCAGGAAATCAGGTTAAGTCAACCAGAAGAGAAGTTAGCATTAAAATTTCATCAGACATAGTAAAATTTTCTGATATTGGAAATTTGGCTAATATTATTCGTAGTGAGTTTAGAAAGAAAAATCGTGAAATTATTCACCTAATACCTTTACAATATAACCTTGACGATTTGCCTGCAGTTGAAAATCCACGTTATATGTCGGGGGAAAAGTTGAATGCTAAATTTCATGTAGTTTCAACTTCTTACAATACTGTTAGAAATATTGAGAACTGTTTGAAAAGATGTCAGCTTTCAATTAATAGTTATGTTGTTGAACCTTACGCTTCTTCTCTTTCTTGCTTAACTGAAAATGAAAACAATCTTGGAACATTGCTTATTGATATTGGAGGAAGTTCAACATCTTTTTGTGTAATAATATCTAAAAAATTATTTTATGTAGGAAGTTCAAATATTGGTGGAATAAATATTACCAAGGATATTTCAACAATACTTAATATTAAGTTTGAGTTAGCTGAAAAAATAAAAAGTCTTAACAATTCTCTATTAATAAGTCCTATCGAAGAAAAAGAGTTGATTAAATTAAAAATTCTTGATTTTGAAGAAGGTCCAGAAATGGTTAATATAAATCGTCTAGAATTCCGTGATATAATAAAAGCTAGATTAGAAGAAATGTTTGAGCTTACCAAAGAAAACTTGCAAAAAGCTGGTATTCCTCTTGATATTATAGGAAATGTTGTTCTTACTGGAGGCGTAACTTCAACTGTCGGAATTGATAGATTAGCTTCAGAAATTTTTGGAAAAAATGTCCGTATTGGTTATCCTACCAAACCAGAGGGAATGCCATCGGAAATTTTAAATCCAACATATTCTTCTTGCTTGGGAATGATGGTATTTTTGAAAAATATGTATTTGAGAGAAAGGATTAAAGACGGTTTTGAAGTTAAAAACAGTTGGTTTAGACAGTTTATAGAAAAATTAGCAGCAATATAAAGAAATTATTGTTTTGAGTATTGAACTAAAATTTGATATTTATAAAAAAGATAAGGAAATTATAATATTAAACTCAAAAAAAATGTTATTCTGAGATGAAGCGAAGGATCTCAGGACTGTTGAATTTCAATTCAAATAATTTTAGAAAAACTTTTTAAATTTCCCTGATTATTTCTTTAATAAATGATGTTTCGGGCTTCTATTTACATAGCTAGAGCTATTTTATTTTGTATCGTTTTTAAGAATCTCCAGAATAAATCATATTCTTTATCAAATAGAAATGGTAACTTTGGATCAGTTGATTGATAAGAATCAT
>JACCEA011819501.1_pt1 | contig 74681 bp, 117 predicted proteins | sample 7449851 | NCBI WGS metagenome assembly JACCEA01 (sample SAMN15323453, study PRJNA562643) | freshwater metagenome | isolation source: river surface water | place: USA:Blue River Watershed | collected 2017-08-18 | reverse complement strand
TAGTTCATACATCAGTAGAAAATGCAACAGCCATAATAGAGGTAGCACAGGCTACAATCACTCAGGCTGAAACTACCACGGCAGTCATAGAAACCCAAGCAACAGCCATTACAAGCCCTACAGAGACCATTACAGCCACTATCGCACAGGCTCAGGACTCCATATTACAGGCTCAAGCAGTAGTAGATAGTGCTACTGTGGCTATGGCTCAGGTTGACTCTGCTACCGTTTTGGTTTCTGAGGCTGAGGAAAATGTTATAGTTGCAGAGATAGCAGTAGAATCACAGACTGCAGTAGTAGAAGATAAAATTGCAGTAGTAGAGTATGCAACAGCAGTAGTAGATGCAAACACCAGCCCTGGTTTGACAATGACCGTATACCATAATCCAGGTACAAACCAATCGCCAGCAATGGGTGGAAATCTTGTTTATACTGGCACAGATACAAATGGAATTAATGAGGCATGGGGTGGTAGTGGACCAACAGTTAATGGGGCAACCACCACAACAACCGTAACTGAGACTTTTGCTAATAATAGATTAAATACTGAAATAGGCATTACTGTTAATGGAACCCCAGTTTCTACTACAAATAATAATGGTGTGTTTATTGGATCAATTGGATTCCCACAACCAGGCCAAGATCCATCTTTAAGTCTTAGACAGTCAACTGCAGATACCCTTATAACTCTTCCAGCAAATACAACCTCTGCAAGTTTCCAAGTATTTGCCAAGAATGGTAATCATGATGCTGTTGTTACATATACGGATGGTACTACAAGCACATTTACTATTCAGGATAATGTTAACTCAGCCCACCCTGGATATATTCATCAAGAAGTTATCACAGCTCCTGCAGGTAAGACAATTGCGACAATAAACATTCCAGCAAACTGGGATTACTACGGTGTTGATAATGTTTCTGCTACAAAAACAACTACTGCACAAACAGTAGTAACAGAAGATTTTCAGGTAAGGTGGCAAGGACTTTGGACACCACAATATACTGGAACACAGTATATTACTGTATCAGCAGACGATGGTGTTAAAATGTATCTTGACGGCGAACTAGTTATTAATGACTGGTTTGATAAGGGTGGCGGAGGATCAACTGCTGATGTTATGACTACTGCTGGAGTAGCAAAAGCTTTAGACTTATGGTATTACGAAAATGGCGGAGGGGCTGCAGTTCATCTACTTAGATATTCTGGTGATTTAGGATGGGCAATTATTCCTGGATCAGAATTCTCTACATCTACTGCAACACCAGAACAAATTCAAACTCTTCAAGCAGCACAAACAAATCTTCAGGTTGCACAAGCAACTCTTGATATTCTTGAGTCAGACCTTTCAACTGCAGAGGAAGACTTAATTGAGGCAGAAGAAAACTTACAGGATGCACAAGATGAGTTAGATTCAGCACTTATTGCTGTAACAGTTGCTGTAGCAGAAATGAATACAGCCGTAACAGAAGCACAAACTCTAGTCGTTAGTACACTTGCTGCTGAAGAAGCAGAAAGAGCAAGAATTGCTGAAGAAGCAAGATTAGCAGAAATTGCTAGACAAGCAGCAATAGCAGCAGAGAATGCAAGAATAGCAGCACAGCAAGCATATGAAGCAGAGCAAGCTAGGATTGCTGCAGAGGCTGCACGAGTTAAAGCTGAAGCAGAAGCAAAGGCAGCAGCTGAGGCTGCAGCAAAAGCAGAGGCAGAAAGAATTGCTGCTGAAGAAGAGGCAAAAAGATTAGAAGCAGAGCGTATTGCTGCTGAAGAAGCTGCAAAGAAAGCAGAAGAGGAAGCTAAGGCTAAGGCAGACGCTGAAGCAAAAGCTGAAGCAGAAAGACTTGCAGCAGAGTTAAAGGAAGCAGAAGAAGCAGAAGCTAAGGCTAAAGCAGAAGCAGAAGAAAAATTAAAGGCTGAGGAAGAAGCTAAAGCATTAGCAGAGAAGAAGGCTGAAGAAGAAGCTAAGGCCAAGGAAACAGAAGAAAAAGCAAAGGCAGAGCAAGAAAGATTAGACAAGTTAGCAGAAGAAGCCAAGGCGGGTAAGGAATTATCATCAGAAGAAAAGGCTGTTGTAGTAGAAGCACTTATTGAAGATCTCAAGCCAGGAGAATCTATTTCTGCAGCACAGGTACAGGCATCTGGTGTTTCATATGCTGATCTTCCACCTTCAACTCCTATTGAGTTAAGAACAGATGAGAGTGGAAATCCCTTAGTCATCACTGCTGAAGTCGCTGCACAGGTTGAACTAGTTCAAGACCCAGGAGCATTACTTGCAACAGCACTAACTGATCCAGGAGCAGCGTTGGCAGCACTTGGAAGCATAGGTGCAGATATGACTAAAGAAGAAAGAGAAGAAGCAACAGATATGGTTGTAGCTACGGTTGTAGCAGCAGGAGCAGCAATTAATGCAGTAGGGGCAGCGACAGGAGGTTCCACTGGAGGTGGCTCAGGGGGCGGAGGAGGTTCTGGTGGAGGCGGAGGAGCTAATTCGCCAGGTTCAAGAGGAGGAAGAAGATGGTAAGAGTACTAAAAAATATAATCAAAGATCTAATAGATCAGGCATGGACTCTTCTTGGAATGTTTATTGCCTGGGTTGTATTAGATGGTAGTGCAAAAACAGTAGTTGGATATGGAATTATACTAACCACTGCAATTTGGATTATGACTAGTCCATTTAGAAATAAGGAGGAATAGCATGAAAGATAAAGTAATTTATGTATTGGCTATTCTTGTTGGAACAGCGATCATTACGGCAATTATTGGTGATTATGTAACAGCAGCATTAGAAACGCAGGTAACTGGTGAGCCAGTAGAAGTATCTGCAGAAGTAATGACATTAGTACAAACAGCACTTGGTGGACTCATAGGTATTATTGGTGGGTACTTTGGTGCAAAGGCAAACAACAAAGATAAGGAGGAATAATATGAACAGCATAACAAATATCTGGAATATACTTATGCGTATTGTTGCAGTCTTTGCAGCAAATGCTCTTGCAGTAATTGGTGCAGGTGCAATCGCAGGTATTTCAGTAGCAAAGGCTATGACAGTTGCTGGACTTAGTGCAGTAGCGGTTGTAGTTGAAAAGCTTGCTCGTGCATTTATGGACGATGGAAAGCTTACAAGAGATGAAATCAATGCAGCATTTTCTACCACAGATAAAAATGCAGTAACTGTGCAAGATGCAGCAGTTGAGTCACGCAGAAAAAGATCAAAGACAGTTTAATTAAACATATTTGACCCTGTTTGACAGCCCCTCTCCAGAGTGCTATACTTAGATATAGACATTTTGGGGAGGGGTTTCTGCATGACTTGTATTGCAGTTGTTCGTGATGAAGTAAATAATAAAATCTATATGGCTGGTGATCGTGGTGCATCTGACGACGGTACTATTCTAGCACTAACTGCTCCAAAGGTTTGGAAGTTAGGTCCATATTTAATTGGATATGCTGGCTCAATGGATGGTGAGCGTCTTCGCTATAACTTTAACCCATATGTCCCTGATATTAAGGACACAGACAAGTTTATGCAGACTAAGTTTATCAAACAACTAAAGCAGTTCTATACTGACTGGTGGGTAGACACTGGCAAGGATGCAGACTTTGGTTTAATTATTGCAATTCGTGGAGAAATCTATGAGCACAGTGCTGGAGATATGTCTTTATCTAAATACACTGTTCCATTCCTTGCAATGGGTTCAGGTTCAGAATACGCCATGGGCTATCTTGATGCTACCCAAAAAACAAAAGATGCAAGAAAGCGTGTTGTTGGCGCAGTAAATTCTGCAATCAAATTTAGTCCATCCTGTATGGGTCCAGTTGACGTAGTAAGCATTTAAGGCTATAATTATAATATGGACGAAACATTGGTAGATAAAGAATGGTCTGACTTTGATAAATGGATCAATGAAGGAATTGAAAGAGGCTGGGTTAGTGAGCCTTACTGTAACACACATGATGGTGGTTACCAATATATGTCAGAAGAAGAAGTAGAAGAGTGGGACCAAGGTGGAGACCCATGTTGTCACGTATTACGATTAATGATTGGTGGATAATAAAAAATGAAAAAAGCAGTGGGAATTATTTCTTTAGCACTTTGTGCTGTATTTGTGCAACCAGCTATGGCTTCAGAGGAAAAGGTTGTGGCTGTTATTGATACAGCCATTGATTCATCAAAAAATGCATCTATTGTATATGAGGTTTGCTTTACATTAAAGACATGTCCAAATGGAACAAATTTTCAAGAGGGCAAAGGTGCTGCCAATGTACCTGATTGGAAAGTAAAAGGTGTTGATCACGGATTTAACATTGTTCAGGTAGTTAATCAGGTATCACCTCAAACAAAGATAGTTTTTATTAGAATTTCTGACCTTAATGTTTATCCAACATTTTCAGCAATTCATAATGATGGCTCATCACTAGATCGTGCAATTGATTGGGTGTCCAAGAATGCATCAAAGTATGGAATTGATGCTGTATCTATTAGTCAGTCAAGATCCAATTTTGCTCCAGGAACTTGCCCAACTAATACAATTTTTGAGCAGTCAGTAGCAAGCTTAGTTAATCAAAAGGTACCTACTTTTGCAGCAACAGGTAATGATGGAAAGAAAAACATGATTGGTTTTCCATCATGTGTAAAAAATGTTGTGCCTATTGCGTCAATTGATCCTCTAGGAAAGATTGCATCATTTTCAAACTACTCTAGCGCAGTAAAGATTGTTGCCAATGGATGTGTTACTTTTATTGGTAACACCTGTGCAAAGACACCAGACTATGCGGGGGTAATGAGAGCTCAGTCAGGAACATCAATTTCAACACCTTTGGCAGTTGGAAAACTAATGAACTCTTGGTCAGGTGGAGATTGGAACGCTCTAATTGATTCACTGCCCAAGAACGGCACTGCTGGTCAAATTAAGTAGTGGTATAATAATACTGTACTGCCTACGGGGGTACATAATTTAACTCGCTGAAAAGGAGAAAAATAAAATGAGTTATGTAAATGTAACAACAAGTGGCCTAGGGCCAACATGGTTAAACGATCCATTCTTTATTGGATTTGATAAAATGTTTAACCGTCTAACACATTCAACAAATCAGCAATCTGGATTCCCTCCATACAATGTTCGTAAAGTAGATGAGGATACTTTTGTTGTAGAGCTTGCAGTAGCAGGCTATAACAAAGAATCACTTGACATTACTGAGCATGACGGGGTACTTACTATTAAGGGTGAGCGTCCAGAAGATGTTGAAGAATATATTCATAAGGGTATCGCAGGGCGTAAGTTTACTCGTACATTCACCCTGGCTGAATATATGTATGTTGATAGTGCTGATCTCAATGATGGAATGCTTTATGTGGTAGTTAAGCGTGACATTCCAGAGGAGAAAAAGCCTAAAACAATCGCAATTAAGTAGTACAATATAACTGTCCCCACACAGGACCTTAGAGATGGCTTAGTTACCCATTTATATGACCGTGGCCTTCGTGCCTGAATTACCTGTGTGGGGCTTTATATTTTTTGGTGTATAATTATAGAACCATGTCAGAAAAAGAATTGGCAGTTTTTAATAAACAACAATTCAAAAAGCGTCTGAGAGAAATTAAAGAGGCTAGTGGGTGTGTTGACTGTGGAATTAATAACCACGTGGTTTTAGACTTTGATCACCTAAAAGACAAAAAATATAACATATCAAGAATGATACATGATGGATTTTCTTGGGCAGCAATCAAGAAAGAGATTGCAAAATGTGAAGTAGTATGTGCAAACTGCCACAGAGTTCGTACTTATGATAGGTTGACAAAGAAAACAGCTTAATGATATACTTGAGTGTTAGCTAACAAAGGAGTAACTATGGCAACAAAAGGAACGGTAGAGGCAATCATTGAGGTTGCCAAGAAAGAAATTGGAACCATTGAAGGTCCAAAAGATAATGAAACAAAGTACGGTAAGTGGTCTGGTGTTAACTTCCAGCCATGGTGCCAGTCATTTGTTTCTTGGTGTGCATTTACATCTGGACTAGATCCAAAGAAGTATCCTAAGACTGCTTCAACAGTAGCAGCAGCAGACTTCTTCAAGAAGAATAATCGTTGGGCTGATGCTCGTAATGATGATCCAACACCAGGAGACTGGATTTATTTTGATTTCCCAGATGATGGAGTAAATCGTATTTCACATGTTGGTCTTTGCATCAAGAACAATGGCGACGGAACTATCCAAGTTATTGAAGGAAATACATCTGGAACCGCAAAGGGAGACCAGCGCAATGGCGGAATGTGTGTAGAAAAAACTCGTGCATACGTAAAGAACAAAAAGGGCATTCTTAATGCTGTTGTAGGTTGGGGTCGTCCAGTTTATGCAGGAGAAGAAAATGCTCCACTTCTTTCTAAGGCTGGAGTAGTTACAGAGTCAGCACCTGCTGCAAAGCCAGCAGCAAAGAAGCCAGCAGCGTTTAAGCCACTCAAGAATGGTTCTAAGGGTACTGGGGTTAAGACAGTCCAGACACTTCTTGGTATCAAAGCTGATGGTTCATTTGGTCCAGGTACTGCAAAGGCTGTTCAGGATTTCCAAAAGAAGGCTGGATTGCCAACAACAGGAATTGTTGATCAGGCTACACTGAAAGCACTAAAGGCTAAGTAAATGGAATCAAACAAGAAAAGCTTACTTAAGATGTTAACTTGGGAAACTGTTCACCTTGTAGGTGTTGCAGGAATCATTTCCATTATTACTTGGATTTTAACTGGACACATTGAGTACGAGTATGCTACTCTTGGGGCTTTGGCTTATATTGGCTTTGAGTCTGTTGGATACTACATCCATGAAAGAGTCTGGGCAAAGTTTGGAAACAAGGTAAAGTAATGCCAGCATACGAATATCAATGTACTGGTTCTTGCGAAGGAACAATATTGAAAGTTCGTTCTATTACTGAAGACGATCCAGGGTATGAGTGTGAAACTTGCACTCTACCACTGGTTCGTGTATACTCTAATTTCGGAGTTGTTCTAAACGGCCCTGGATTTTATTCAACAGACAATAGAAAGAAGTAACAAAATGGAAACAGTAACTAAGGAAGATGCTCAGGTTTGGCTACTAGATGCAACGGATCGTTGCGATAGGTGTCTGGCTCAAGCTTATGTTAAGGTTATTGGAGAAGTTGGAGAGCTTTTATTTTGTGCACACCATTATAATAAAGTAATGGACAATGCAGTTGGCTATAAAAAAATGATGAACTTCATGGTTGAAGTTATTGACGAAAGATCAAGATTGGAAAAATAATGGGAAAGCATCACGATAAAATTGCAAAAGCTTTAGAGCAAAGACAAGCTGCTACACCTAATGGTGCTGGCTTCAAAAAGCCTGGGTCTATGAACAAGAAAAAGACTGGCTACAGAGGACAGAGAGCCAAGGGTGCAAAGTAATGTATGAGTATTATGTAAGAAAAGTAGAGAACGTAGTAGATGGAGATACCATTGACGTTCTAATTGATTTAGGGTTTGATATCCTATTTGCATCTCGTGTAAGACTGGCTGGTATTGATACCCCTGAATCTCGCACAAAGGATCTTGCTGAAAAGGCACTTGGTCTTGAGGCTAAGGAATATCTAAAGAAGTCTCTAAAGGATGCCAAATCTGTTGTTATTAAGACTGAGAAGATGGACTCATCTGAAAAGTATGGTCGTATTTTGGGCTGGGTATATGTAGATGGCAATACCATATCCCTTAATGATATGATGATTAATGACGGATATGCCTGGGGATATCTAGGAGACACCAAGGTTAAGGACTTTGATGCTCTTGCTAAGGCTAGAAAGAAGTCTGGAAAATGAGACATATTCTATATTTTACAGCTGACTGGTGCCACCCTTGTAAAAGAACCAAGCCAATTGCAGAAGAGTTAGATCGTGACGGGGTTATAAAAATTCAGTTTATTGATGTTGATGCAGCAACAGATCTAGTTGCCGTATATAACATTAAATCTGTTCCTACATTTGTTCTTATTGAAGATGGCAAGGAAGTTAAGCGTATGAATGGTGCAAAAACCAAGGAAGATTTTGAGATTTTTCTTAGCTAATCTTGGTTAAGTAATCTGCTATAATCAGAGTATAGCTTAAGGAGTTAAAATGCCATACCATATTGAAAGATCAGGCTCGCAGTATGCCGTTGTTGACGACAATGGAAAAACTGTAGGCACTCATCCAACCAAGTCAAAAGCTGCATCACAGGTCAGAGCTTTATACGCCAATGTACCTGATGCAACAAAGGATGATGTTATTCGTATGGGAAGACGTAGGAGTGGCGTAGGTGACTCACATTCAGGAATAAATACTAGCTCATCAGGAGGAGAAGGAATGGGAATATCAGCAGCGGATCAGATTAGGGAAGTATCTGCACTCATTAAAAGTTTGAACAGTGAGATTCCATCTGGAACCCCACAAGGAACAGAAGAGCCATCTACATCAGGTTACAAGGACTGTGGATGCGAGACCTGCAAAGCAATGGAATGTGACTGCCCAGACTGTCCTGCTTGCTCACCTAACAATGTTGGGGATGGCAAAGACGCAGAGTTTGAAGCAGCAAAAACAGAAGAAGCTTCAGTTGCTAAAAGCATTTGGGGCGGAACTATATTTGACTTAAACTCTTTTGTAAAATAATATTTTTACAGGGTCAGAATGACAAAAACAAATATTCTAGTCGTTGTCTTGACAATACTATCGTATTGGTCTATACTTAGTATGGTAAGGCATAAAACAAAAAAGTCTTTTTCTATGGTTATTGGAAGTCAAACAGACATTCATAACATGACAAAGATATTTTTTGAAAAAAAGACAACTAAACAGAAAACATCACAAATGCAACAGTACGAAGAAAAAAATAGGATTGATGTGTTAGTGATTGATGATGAAGCATATTGGATATCAAACAATGTATTTTATAGGGGGGAAATAGTTGATGGTCAGATTGATCATGACACTACAAAACCTGTTGATACACAAAATATGAAGCAAACTGAAATTGATAAAATGCTATTTATTATAGATAGCCTAAAGAATGGAAACAAAAATGATTTTGGCGGTACAAGGAACTAATACATTTGATGACTATCAAGTGTTCCTTCGTGCTATGGGCGTAGCTATGTCCATGATGCATAAAGATGATAAAGAGTTTTACATCTATACTGCAGGACCAGTAAGGATAAACTCAATGGTTTCAGAGTTCTCTGGAGTTTCAGAAAAAAGTTTTAAGGCCAGAGGAATGAAGATTAAATTCTTTAAGGTTCCTCCTTCATATATTGAGGAGAACCTAGACTATGTAAACTATTTTGCATTTTTTAGTAAGCCAAAAGAGTCTACTACAAAGCTAGTCCAACAAGCAGAAGAAAAAAATATTGAAGTCGGTCTATTTAGATACTAAAGGGGTAGGTAATGATCGTAAATAAGTTAGAAGCAATGGAACGCATTGTAAAGAAAAACAAAAACTTAAAGTGGGAAGGCTGGGATGTTCTTGACCTTAAGAAGTCAGACCTAGCAAGAACATCAGTAAATGGTGTAAGAATTAATGACGAGTGGTTTCTTCGCAAGGTATATAAGTTAGATACCAAGGGTTGGGATATTCCTAATAAGTATAGGGAGTAAACCTTGAAGCAGCACTTATGGAAAGATGAAAGTCTATGTTTTGGTCTTGATACAAATCTTTATTTTGAAAAATATGAAGATGACATTGAGCAAAGATCAATAACAGATGATATGTGTAGGGTTTGTCCAGTTAGAAAAACATGCTTTGCTAATGGCATTTCAGGTAAGGAATGGGGTGTCTGGGGTGGAGTATACTTAGAAAATGGAGAAATTTCTAAAGAGTTTAACAAGCACAGGTCTAAACAAGACTGGGCTGCCACTTGGCAGTCATTAACAATGGAGCAATAGTATGTGGTCGTGGGTATTAGCAGCAATTGGTGTAACAGGTATATTCTTGGTTGGTCGTAAGACTATTTGGGGATGGCTAATCCTGTTGCTTAATGAATGTATTTGGATTGCCTATGCCTTAGCAACTAAACAGTATGGGTTTATTGCAATGGCTACCGCATACTCTGCAGTTTACATTAGGTCATTCTTGCATTGGAAAAGAGATGAGTAATGTATACAGATAACATGAGAAGAGCTTTTCATGCAGTTAAAGCACCAAAAGGATTTACTGTTCAGCTAATTGACAATGATCATTTTTTAACTTTGAGACTGGATGAAATGCAGTTTATGAACATGCATCATGACCAAAAGATTGCTGCTGTTCAGTATGTCATTAATCTGAAAAAAGCTCTTGAAATGGAAGGAGCAATTGTATTGGTTGCTAGGGAGGCTATAAAGTGAATAATTTACTTATCATAATAATCATTACTCTTCTTTTTACATTTGCCCTTACATATTCAAGAATGCTTATTAATCATTTAAAGGCAAAAAAAGAAATATCAAAGCTAATGGTTAATCTTATTGTTCTTGAAGAATATATAAGAGGCATTGAAGAAAACAAAATACAAAGTGACGAAAGCATACACAAAGAAAACTTTATAAAGTTTTTATCAGAGTCTAGAGATTGGGCATACAAGTATATTGAAGATGTTCAAGAAGGCCTAAACACTTTTATAGATTCAGTTAAAGAAGACATAGAGTATTTTGATCAGTACGGCGATGCTGGACCAAATGGCCCGAATTACGATATGATGAAAAGAATATCTATTGCGTATAAAGAGCTTACAAAACTAATGCCAGAGGAACCAAATGTTGAGAATTAAAGGTAGGCAAGACTTTATATATTCAGCTTTTATGGTTTGCCTTATAGAAGGATGCAATGAAGAAGCAGAAAAACTTTGGTCCACAGAATCAAACATAATAGATGTATGTATGCCACATTACAAAGAGCTAGAGGCGGAGAGATACTCAAAATGAAAGATATATTGCTTTCAACATTAACAGGTTTTGGGTGCGGTGTAGTATTTGCAGCATTCAAATTGCCAGTACCAGCACCACCAGTTTTTGCGGGAGTCGCAGGAATTATTGGTCTATGGATTGGCTTTACAGTACTAACAAACGTAATATCCTAGGAGGAAAATTATGAACAAGAAGACACAGGCACTACTAGCGTCATATGGTCGCTCAGTACTTGCATCAGGACTTGCGCTGTACATGGCGGGAGTAACAGATCCAAAGGATCTATGGACAGCACTTGTTGCTGCAATCGCTCCAGTAGCACTTAGAGCAATTAACCCTAATGACAAAGCATTTGGAGTACTTCCAGATGTAGAAGTTGTAGAGAAGGCTCTTAAGTCTGCTAAGGCACCTGTAAAGAAGAAGGCAGTGGCTAAGAAGGCTGCCACAAAGAAGAAGTAAGCAATTGCTTATGGGGGTCAGTCTATAGCTAGGCTGGCCCCTTTTCTATGATAGGATATATACATGGCTAATTTTGGATCATTATGGATAGGAAATCCATTAAGTAAAGTTGAGCAAACTGCTCTTTCATCAATTGTTTATCACGGGCATTCCCTGACTCTTTTTGTTTATGACATGGATCTCAAAGTTCCTAAAGGGGTAGTAAAGGCAGATGCCAACCAGTTTATACCTGAGTCTGAAATTTTCAAGGTACAGAATTCATATGGACCATTTGCAGATATGTTTAGATACAAGATGATTAAGGAGCTTGGTCTTATATGGACAGATACAGATTCAATTTGCTTAAGACCTGATTGGGATTTTGGAGATTATGTATTTGGTTTTGAAGAACCTGGAAGACTATCTAATAGTATTTTGGGTATGCCAAAAGACTCTGACCTCATTGATATGATGATCGCTGGAGCCAATAAACAAGACAAAGACAAGATTGTGTGGTCTGAGATTGGCCCTGATCTGCTTACAAAAGCAACCCAGAAGCTTGATCTAACAAAGTATGCACAAGCTCCAGAAGCCTTCTACCCTATTCATTTCTGGCAGTGGAAGAAAATTTGGGCAAAAGATTATAGAGAAGAAGTATTAGAAAAGTGTAAGGATAGTTATACAATTCAAATATGGAATCAGTTTTTAAACAGAGAAGGTATTAATAAGAATAAACTACCTAAAGGCTCTGCAATAGAATATTTCTATAATAAGTTTGTTATAGATTAGAGATACCCAGTCATATCACGAAATTCGCTAAACTGAACAGTGGATTGCATTTTGTGCACCTTACATATATTTTCTCTTTCAAGCTTAATTGCATACCCGTTTAAGTTTTTATTGTAGAATAGCCAGTGGTCAATTGGGCCATTGACATTATCTTGAACTTGTTTTAGTAGTTTCTTTACACCGTTCTTGCTTACGATATAACATAAACAAGACCAAGACTGATATACCTTACAAATGTTTTCTTGTCCAACATCAAATGCTTTTCTGTCTTTTTCATATCTATCATTTCCAGTAGGTGGAGCATATACTGTAAAGAAGTCCCAATCATTTGGTAGCTCACTAATATATTCAACTAGCTTAGAATTAAAGTCTTTTGTAAGCACAATGTCATCTTCTATAAGCATTAGCATGTCATGATCTGTTTTACTAAAATTTTTCCAGGCAGTAAAGTTACTTGCCCAAATAGCAAACTCGCCTATTTTCCATCCACGACCATTCCAGCCCTTTGGGTCAAAGCTTATCTTTTCATTCTTTAAAAACTCTTGCACTTCTTCTATAGTTTTAATCACGATGGTTGGAGTGTTGAGCATAGCAAAATCTGCAGATAGTTTTTCATTTGCTCTATCTGTAAGAATTTTTCTTTTCTTTAGTATATCTGTATCCCCATCAACATGAAAAACTTTGAAAGCAAGGTTTACTTTTCCTGTTTTATTTTTCTTTAAACCATTAGTTGTATCAAAAAAGCTTTCTTTTTTATACTTAGATGAATGATTTTGCCACCAAGAATCTATTTGTTTTTTTGATCTACTATGAAACGGCTCATGACTAAGATTAATTGCATTTTCTGTATCAACAAAGTGAGTTAGGATTGGCATTGTATATGCTTTTCCTAAGTTGTATAGCACTACATCAGCTGGCTTATTCTTATACTTACCCTCAGCAAATTCATACCTACCTTCAATTAAAAATGTTTTAACTATTTTTTGAGCATATGATCTTTTAATCACATAGCAGGCAGTTGACCAGGCATAAGAAAAATAATCGTGCCTATTGTATCTTTCTTTAAGGTGCATATTAAATTTTATATCATCTTCTTTTAATATAACAAGTTGAATAATGTCAGCGTCATCTGGGATATTTTGCATAAATTCATCCCATGTCCACTGCCAATACTTTACATTATCAAAGCTACAATCATCCTCCATAATGATTCCATACTCATCATCGCAGTCTTCTAGCCATGCCTTTATAGCGTTTATATGGGATGCTAGGCAGCCAATCTCAGACGGTCTTAGCTTTGGGTAGTTTCCATGAACAATGCCCCTCAAATCGCTTTTACGGCCATCTACAGCCTCTATGATTTTATAATTTTCTATACCATGTGTTGAAAACTCTTTTTTTATGTGATTAAGTCTAGTCTCCTGGTCTGGAAGATTAATTAGATAAACTGGTCCAAAATTTTCTAGCTTATTCATTTTTTACTATCCATACCTGTTCATCAATAATTAAAAATCTATACTCACCAGCATGTTCATCTAAGAACTTATCAATTCCTGGCTTAGGGCATAGTTGTTCTTCGCCAGAGTCATGCTTCCATTGATAATCATCAAACGCCATTATTCCATATGGCTTTAGCAACGGCCAACTTAAAATAGCATCCTTATAAACGCCATCAGCAGTGTGATCACCATCTATATAAATAAAATCATACTCTTTATCTGTATTAGTTGCTAAAAAATCCCAAGATGACTGTTTTATTTTATTTACGTTAGAGTAATATGACATTCTTCTATCGTAAAATTCTTCTAGGTTTCTCCAGTCAAACTGCTTGTGCACTTCTTCTTCTGAACCGCACCAAGTGTCAAGGTCAGTTAATGTAGATGATGGATCTGTACGTATATTATCTAGCATCCACTGAGATGCATCACCAGTATAGGCACCAATCTGTAAAAAATCTATTAGTGGTTTTCCTGCAAATCTTTTTGGCAGGACTAAGTTAAAGTAGTGAATAGCAGCGATTTTAAACCAGTTTGGATACCCCATACATTCCATTATACACCATTGAGCGTGATATACTTATATAATGTCAATTAAAAATTTAATTTCACAAGAACAGCTTAATCATGCAAAGCTATATTCAACTAAGTTTGAGTTTATAAAACACATTCCAAAGGGTGGTCATATCCTAGAAATCGGAACACTTGGTGGAGATTACGCAGAACCTTTGCTTGCAGCAGAGCCAGCCAGCCTTGATCTGCTAGATACTTTTGAATCCAAGGACTGGGAAGGATCAAAAAGATTTACTAGCCAGACACACTATGACTATATTAAAAACAAGTTTAAGGATGTCCCAGAGGTTTCACTTTTGCGTGGGTATACTGATGATATCCTTCCAACTATTACAAAGAAGTATGACTATATCTACATAGACGCAGACCATAACTATTCCCAGGTAAAGAAAGACCTGATGAACTCCGTGCCACTTATTGCTGATGGTGGCATTATTGGGTTTAACGATTATATCTATGACGACAGATACTATAACGTGTATGGAGTCATACAGACTGTGTGCGAGTTTCTTGATGAGAATAGGGACTGGCAAGTTATTGGTTTTGCTCTGCAAGAAGAAATGTACGCAGACATTTACATTCAGAAGGTCTAATCCATGGATTTTGTTTATGCATGTAGAGAAGGAGATAATGAAGAACTCCGATACTCTATACGATCAGTTTTAAATAGCTTCCCAGACTCAAGAATATGGGTAATTGGTGGAAAGCCAAACTGGTATGTTGGTAACTATATTAAGGTTGACCAGTTTAGTAGCTCACATATGAATCAGCTTGATAATTTTAAAGCTGCCTGCAATTCAGATGAAATTGATGAAGATTTTATTTTGATGAATGATGACTTTTTTATAGTTAATAAGATAGAGTCTATTGAATATTTTTATGGTGAACTACTTCAAGACAAAGTTGATCTTTATTTGGATCTAGTGGGAGATAATTCCTATGTTCGTAGACTTAGACAAACTAATTCAAGACTTATAAAGTATGGAATTGATCAACCACTGGATTACGAAATGCATGTTCCTTTTCCAGTCAACAAAAGCAAATTTAAAACTGTTTTGGAAAAAGATGGCAGATTCAATTGGAGATCAATTTATGGTAATCTGTTTAATGTTAAAGGAACAAAGATAAACGATGTTAAGGTTTATGAGTCTGGACCTCTTACTAAAAAATCATTTGATTATAGTCAGCCATCAAACTTTTTATCAAGCTTAGACGAATCTTTTGATGTACTAAGACCAACTCTAGAAAAGCTATTTCCAAATCCAACAAATTGTGAAAAACAATAATTTTTATTCTGAAATAACTGGAGCTTCAGGCTCTGATTCAGTTTCTGGCATTTCTTCTTCTGCAAGCATTTCGCTAACTGAAGCCCTAAGTTGCCATGACCACTTCTGATGTGCTGTTTGACGGTCACCAAAAAAATTAGCAAGACCATACTGTTTTTCAGAGTTTGCAATATCTGCTGCTGCAGCAAACTTAGCAATCATAATTTCGTTAGACTTATAAAGGTCCATAGCCATGTCTTCGTGATCTGCAGTAACTTCAGTATCAGGAATTGAGCTAAGTGAAGCTAGTCTTGACATTTTAAATGGTGCATAGTCACCAAGAATGCGAATCCATTCAGCCATCGGGTCAATTGCTGAGTCGTAATCTTCATAGATCTTACCAAAAAAATCATGGTATTGAGGAAAATCATCAGTTTCTACATTCCAGTGGTAACCTTGTGCCTTAAATTTAAGGGCAACGGTATCTCCAAGAAGACTTTTTAAAATATCAGTTAATTGACTCATAAAACAATTGTACCACAATATCGTGTATAATGATAGTTATGGCTGATACATACACACCGAATGCTGGCATGAAGGCTGCTGCCAGAAGAGCACTTAAATGGAAAGAAGATGGCAAGGCAACTGGGGCTGGAACAGCAGTAGGCTGGGGAAGAGCAACAGATATTGTTAACGGCTCTGCAATGTCTCTTGATACAGTTAAAAGAATGTATTCATTTTTTTCACGGCATGAAGTAGATAAAAAAGGCAAAGATTTCTACAACACATCTAACCCATCTAATGGAAGAATCATGTGGGATGCATGGGGTGGAGATGCTGGTTTTTCATGGTCAAGAAAAATTGTTCAAGCACAAAAAGATTATGATCCATTTGAAGGAATATTTAGCTTTACCAAGCAAGGACCTTGCTGGGATGGTTTTGTTCAAAGAGGAATGAAGCCAGGAAAAGATGGTAAGCCAGTACCTAACTGTGTTCCTGCTTCAAAAATGGAAACAATATTTAAAGGCTGTTGTCCAGAATAAGTGCCCCTGGCAGGAATTGAACCTGCGACCTGCGGATTAGAAGTCCGTCGCTCTATCCCCTGAGCTACAAGGGCCAATATTAAAGTATATTCTTATACTCTTCTATTAAATTAATCATATACTTTGATAGGTTTGGCTCATATTTATTAAAAAAACTTTTATAGTTATTGCTAAATGATGAAGCAAAAGCAACCCTTTGAACATATTCTTTGTTTGGTATAAAAAACCACTTTTCAACATGATTTAATAAATCAACAAAAGCTTCTTTTGCTTGTTCTCCTTCTACTGGTACGTTGTTTGCTGAACATGCAGCAAGTTTTTCCATAATGGCTGTGGCTTCTAAAGACATTACATCCCAGTCATTTTTAGTATAACTCTTCATTATATTAGATGCTTGCTGAACTAAAGGATGATTCGGATTTTCTTTTCTCCAATCATTCCATAAATCTCTACATGTTGCGCTAAGGTCTTCCATTTATTCCTCCTTGATCATAGCGTGTCCCCAGCAGGGCTTGAACCTGCGACCCGCAGATTAAAAGTCTGCTGCTCTACCAGCTGAGCTATAGGGACTTGGAGCGGGTGACCAGAATTGAACTGGCACTATCTGCTTGGAAGGCAGAGGCACTACCATTATGCAACACCCGCAATAGCATCTCCAACGGGGTTTGAACCCGTGTTGCCAGATTGAAAATCTGGAGTCCTAGGCCACTAGACGATGGAGACGAAGCTGGTCTGGCAGGTCACGATCCTGCGACATTCGCATTAACAGTGCGACGCTCTACCAACTGAGCTACAGACCAATATGTATTAAGTATATCATTACGCTATTCAATTATCAAGTGTGCCATGTAGGACTTGAACCTACGATTACCGAATTATGAGTTCGGGGCTTTAACCAACTAAGCTAATGGCACTTGGTACGCCAGGTTGGACTTGAACCAACGACAACCACCTTATAAGAGTGGTGCTCTAACCAACTGAACTACTGGCGTTTAGGTTTAGGCTTTGGCATTCTTTCTTTAATTATTTCAATCACTGAATCTATTCCTTCTGCATATGCTAATGCATCATCTTTAGCCCAAGCAATATTTCCATCTTCACTAAGTGACCCACCACGATAAACTATATAGTCACGCTTAGTTTTCTCAAACAGCTCAATTAATTGTTTACGCTCAAATGCAACAGCCTTGCTACATCCAGCGCAAGGACAAGCCCACTGAAACCTGTCTGGGCCAGGTGTTTGATTTGGATCAGCCATTTATTCCTCCTAAAACATTATGCTTAAAATTATACTATGTGCAACTAGAATAAAGCAAATTGTTGCAATAATTGCTTTATCTTTGTTTGTAATGTTCTTGAACATATCCAACTATCCATCCCATAAAAAAGCTAACTAATATTAAAAATTCCATATTATTCCTTGTCAAATACTTCGTTTTTGCCCTGCACGATAGCACGACATGCCTCAAATGCTTTTCGTGTTCTGCGACTCTTTAGGAACCCTTTACGCTCCCAAATTTGCTGGGTAAAAAGAATATCTTGATCAAGTTGCTCACGAATCTCTTTAACAGTCATAATAATAAGATTCATTACGTCTGCCTTTTGATCTTCTGTTAAATCATCTAGGTTCACTTCATTAACTCCTTAAGTATATCTGGTGCTCTGTTTCCTGGGTCCATCCAAGAAGCTTCTTCATTTTGATCTAGCAGAATAATCTCTTCTAGGTGATTCTTTGCTTCTTCAAGCTCTCTTTCAAGTTTATTTATTACCCATTGTTCTGCATCTTCAAGGGTATCACAGGTAGGACTCTTCCAGCTATTAATAATGTATCCATTATGATAGGCAGTATATGTAGGTTTCTCTCCATAGGCATACGATATTTCAATGTTCCACACACAATCACGACTCTTATGATGGTCCATATTTACATACATATACCACTTGTTTGTTAGTTCAGTTATTTTCTGTATGTTTGTCTTGGATTTGGCTGACACTCGTATACCCCTTTTTTACTAGCATTCTGGCAAATTCAAAAGTACAGACCAAATAGCCTGCAAGCATTCCCCACAAAAATTTAAGCATTATTCTTCTTCGTGTGAATCAAGATGCTCATCGTAAATGTCAAGCATCATTGAACCATCAATGTCTATTTGTATGTTGATTGTTTCCCCACATATTGGGCAATCTTTAGGCATAAACTTAGGCTCAGCAGTTTGACTTACCTGTGTTTTGTGAAATTCTGCATGTAATTTTAAAGTATTAAAAAGCAATACGCTACCGCAAATATCGCATGTGTGTAAATCCCAAACAGGGATTCCAAAAGCTTTTTCTGTTTCTTGTCTCATGTATTCAGTATATCAAAGATTGAGCAGTTTGTCTAGTTACCATATCTCGTCCATGTTAAACTCATCTAATCTCCATGTGAGGTCTAGGGTATCAAACATATCACCACCTATGTCATTAAAGATATACCTATTTAGTTCTCTGTTAAAGGCCCAGCCTTTCCACCCGTCTTCTTCTAGCCATATGCATGATGCAGTTTCCATAGCCTCTGGATCAGAAATAATTCTTTCTATCTGATCATACATATGTACTTCTGCAAAAATAGCTTTTCTTAATGGTGTGTACCAAAAAAGCTTTCTCACTAACCAATCAATCATTTTCTTCTGCCTTGTCTTTAGGAACCCAAACCTTTTTGCCATCTTTCCAGACAGGCCAATAGCCAAGGCTACGCCAGTCCATCTGTGCTATCTTAGGCTCTTTTGGCACACCACACCCTGTAATCACTCATAGTTTGATGAGTATCCCAGTACTCAATGTTTTCTTTGTCCATACCGCATGTCTGACAATTCATTAATATCCTCCTAAGCATTCATTCCGTGTGTGATATAAGCGTATCTTAATCATAGTCTTTTTGTTGGGGGCATTGAGAGGTTCTCCACACGCAGCACACTCCATATCCCATTCGCCACTAAAGAAGTCGTATCGTAATCCTTTTGTGCGATTATATTTTTCTATGCGAAAAGCAGTAAAAGGATCTGGTATTTCTAAATTAATCACTTTTTGTGTTCTCTGAGGTGAATAATAAAGGCTATCCATAAAGCAAAGATAGCCATGGTTTGCATACTATTAGTCATTTGTCCCCCTACTGCCTATGACGCTTCTTGTTACCGTATTTAGACTTAACCTCAGCTTTAGCCTTGGCTACAATAATTCTTGTGGTTTCTTCTAGGTCAAACTCTTCGTCAAACTGTTTTTCGTTCATGTACTAAGTGTATCAATTATTGGCGGGACTGTCAATAGGCTCAGAATAATCCCCAGGAGCATGCTCTTCACACCCATATGTACCAGGATCAACAAAGATATGCCATTCAGGGGTTTTTGTGCACCCTTCGTAATAACATTTCATTAGTATTCCATATCCATCATATGCTCAAATACACTATCAATTATTTCCTCAAAATCTTCTGGATATTCATTCTCAAGCTCACATACACGGCATTCACACATAGGATAATTATACTAGGGTTTAGGATGCTGTTTCTGCGACTTCAATTGCTTCTCTAATACCATCAAGATAATCAGTTGTGGCACCTGTATATTGGCGGGTACGCAAAAGGTCATTGAGTCTATCAATAATAATCTTAGTACGCTCTCTATCTACCTGTTTAACAATAACAGGGATAACGGCAGACATGCCCTCATCAAAGGCTTGGTCAAGTTCAATTATATATGCTGGAGTAGTATTCATGTATTAAGTATAGGACTTTCGTGCTTTTAAGTCAAGCCGAAAAATGGTTTTTAAGTTCGGCGACGGTATAGAGGTTCAAAACCATCCTATGAGTCTAACGACTCACTATTGGTTTCCATACTCTTGTCCCATATAATGAGACACTTAGTACATTGAATTCCTGGCTCTCTCATATACCAAGTGTGCTTACACATAGTTACTCGCTTTCTGCAGGTTACATACTGCATGGGATGGTCTTACGTTCTCTAAGGTGTCACTACCGCCTTTAGAAAGGGGGATTAGATGATCAACATGAAAACCTGATTCCCACCCTTCATTGCCACATTTGCGGGTAGCCAGAAAATCAATCCCTAAACCACATAAATAACAATCTCCACCATATGTAGCAATAACCTGTAACTCATTATAAGGTTTGAACAAAGCTGCCTTGCGTCGTCTATTCTTCTGGCGTTCTCGTTCTCTTACTTTTTCAATATTTCTGGCTCTAGAATTGGCCTGTCGTAATGCCCCATCACGCTTATATCTAATCTTAGAATATTCTCTGTTTGCTACTAAACACTCAATGCAAGGTTTAGTCTTCTGGTTATGGTGTTTACGATAGCCAGCATAGGTTCCACAATTAGAGTACATCTATCCAGGATATCAAGAATTGGAAGGTTTGTCAATTGTATATTTTGTATAGCAGGTTACGCAATAGATGCCATTATTTCTGGCTTGGGAGGCATTAGCTTGCCCACAGATAACACATGTAATTCCAGTCATAAAACCTAGTATAGCCTATTTTGCGGGGGATAGCAAAAGATGATCATAATCCCTAGTATAAGACTTAAGAACTAGCTTCTAAAGACAAGTGACACCTACATATGCCTACTATGGCATAAGAGTCATTTACTCTGGCTACATCTGTATATCTGGCTTTGGCTTTGCAATAGTGGCATTTTTCTTCAAATTCCAGAGATGCTTCAAGATTATCTAGTATTCCCATATATCCATGATATCACAATCTGAGACTATATATAGGGTTTAGATGTGTCCGTTTTGACTGGTTTGGTAGGGTTTGTACTAAAATAAATGTTACTGTATTTTTTATTATGTGGAGGATTGTGGTTTAAAGTGGAGAGTTATGGAGTATTGAGCACTATATATAGGGGCTTCGTAATGTCTGGCCACCAGATCTAGGGCCCCAAACCTCCTAGCACAAACCTTTCTATTTGTCAAACCTTATATGGCCCAAACCTTTATACCCTATATACCCCCATTTGTCAAGCATATGACCATACAAACCTTGTATCAAAAAACCTTAAAAACCTATACAAAATGTGTGAAAATGTCCAATAAATATATAAAAGGTTTGGATAATATTTAAAAACCAGAGAAAAAGGTTTGATGGTTTGTTAGTACTTATACTAGGGGGAATTGGTATGCTTTCGTAATCCCCCGCTAAAAAGCGGTGATCGTAAAGGGGCCTTGACAAACCTCCATAGCTCTGATATACTCCAGCGATTTTTCAGAGGCCCTCGTAATGTCTAAAAAAGTTCCAGGGATTTTGGAGGCCCTTCGTAATATCCCGAAAAAAAAATTCTCGTCTCGCCAAAAAAAATAGCCACCCCCGCAGGGATGGCATATTTAATAGGATTGTTAGCGATCAAAGTATGAGGCAGCCTCAAATATCTCATCTAAGGTTTTAAACCCTTTATCTTCAAGTTCAATAGCCTGAAGAAACATATCAAAGGTATCCTCAATGAATCTTGATCCTTCTTGTGATGCTGTTGCTAACTTCTCAGAGGTAAGGTAAGCCAAGGGCAAACCAATATCGTTGAACTCAAAGAACTCCCTTAGAGAGTCTTCATCACGATACCAGACCCAAAGGTGTGCAAGGATAGAAACCTTATCTTGAAAATCTGTCTGCATAGTATTTTCCAATCTCTCTGTATTCGCTTACTTGCTTATTATACTCTGTTGCTTCTAGCACTTCTAGTGCCCTCGCATAAATGACATGAGGATTAGATACCGCTAAATATTTACCAATAGCCTCTAAGTCAAGTGTAAAATCACTAAGCATTTTACCAATGTTGAGGGCAACCTTTTCTTCTTTGCTTATCATAGTTGCTCCTTATCTTCTATTGTACCAAAAAGTAGGGGAGAGGGCAAGCCCACCACAGTCTCGCCCCCTCAACCCTTATGCTAGGACTGACCCCTCTGCCCTAGCGTTTCTCCGCCAAACACTCGTGGGGCGTATGCATTAATAAATGCTTCCCATTCCACTGGATAATTATCAGTAACAGTCTTGTTAACGAAGTCAATGATTACTGTCTGCTCACCTAAATCATAGTTAGTACCATTAATCGCATAAATTCCAAACCCTGTTTCATCAAGGATGTTATGCTGGATAAGATAACTAATGATCATGCGGGTGCCATATGAAGAGTCATTCCATCGTCTACGGGCATGGTTTAAAGCCTCTGCAATGTCTTGCTGCCAGGAATCTTGGCCCCAGTGGCTGTAGAGGACCACAGATGAGGAGGGCTCACCAATCGCTGGCTCTGAATCCTTGAATACGAAATTGATTCTTGCTCCCATTTTATTCTTCCCCTTCAGTCTGTGCGTCTACTCTAATCCATGAACAGAGTTCTCCGTCATGTACATCCGCTGTAAAATTATCAATTGCTTTAAACCACTCTTCATCAACTGCTAGTGTAATTAGATATGTAGTTTTCATTAGTTAGAAACCTTTCTGTACTCAGGGACCTTGGTATCTAAGTATATCTTGTGGTCCTCACATTGTGCAACTGCCTCTAGGTCAGACTCGCCAAGCCAATTGCAATTACCACAAATCTCACCGCATTCATTTTCGCAGTATTCCATTTGGTCTGTTGCATCACAGTCACGGCATTGTGATTCATATTCAGACTGGCTAATCATAACTCCACGGAGGAACTCACATTCACCACCCCAGCCTGTCTCTTCCTGATAGGACAGTGTGAATAAAAGTGTTGGGTACTGTGAAGATAAAAGACTAATAGCCTTATCAGCAATACCCCAAGGTGTGTTGAAGTTGTAATAAACTACTTTGTTCTCGCCATTGACAACAGGTCCCTCCATATATGTATCAGGGTGCTGTTCATCTAGAGCAACTGCTACATCCCACTTGACACCCCAGTTACGGATGTTCCATGAGTACCAGTCATTCTGCTCACCCTCTGCTTTAAAATCAGGCTGTGCATTGTAAGCCTCAATGTCTGTTGGGGCAATGATATTATGAAATGCAAATACAGGATTAACAAATTTGCGGCGGGATAGAGAGAATGACAAATCTCCCCTAGGCACAATAGAATCAACAAATGGCTGATTCATCTGCTCTACTAGTTTATCTATCTGGTCTGGATTACCCTCAATGGTCAATCCGTTATATACCCAATTTGGCATGGTGGCTACTTTCTATTTGGTGGTTTATATATAATTTTACAGGGTACAGGTTAATCTGTCAACTTCATACGGATAATGTCATAGGCATCTATGGCTCCCGCAGAATAATCGTCCAGTTCATAGTCGCCCTCAGCTTCATACTTTTCACGCAGTTCTGTGAGTTCCTTGATACGGCCTTCTACAAATGTAAGCAGATCTGTATTAGTCATTCTTGCTATTCCTATCACTAATGGCAAATGCTAGTTGGTATGTTAATTGATATACCGCAGTCAAAGCGTCCATGTATCCTTCGTTATACAAACGCTGAACGGTATCTTCATAGTCCTCATCTGAGCCAACCTCATTAGAGTTCTCTAGTAGGGGCACGAGTTCCTTCTCGCACTCGTACATCATGTTCTTTAGTTCTCCATGTAGGATATCTGTGCCTGATTCACCAGAATCAATTAGTCGTTGGATATGGATTGGGATGTTATAGTCTGGGTTCATTTATTAAGTATATCCTCCGCTACTGACAAAAGGTGCTCTGTATTTTTAATTTCTACTTGCTTTAAACAATAGAAATGATGTTCGTTAACATAGTCAATCTTCTCTAGGTCTTGTTCTAGGCTAATGATATGTATCTTTATATATTCAATTAACTCATTCATTAGATTACCTCATAGTTCACTAATGTATCTTCATCTAAGAAGTCTGCCCAATCAGGCTTACCAGTCACCCAGTCATATTCAATGTCAATGCTACCGCCACCAGATGTGTCAGTACCAATAGTGATACAGAGTTCTGTACCGTCCTCAAAAAAGATTTGCTCAACGGCAGAACGATAAGTTACTTCACGGCTCGTGATATCCATTTTACTCCCTGTGCTGAATTAAATCTTTATTTGGACAGTCATGGTCGTTGATTCCGCTGGGGGTATCAAGTAATTGCTCATCACAATCCATGCAATAAGGAACCCAAGTTACATTAGTCATTATCTTCCTCCTCATCTGATTCAATTTCTTCTACATTTATAGAGTATACCTCAGAGAAGTGACAATAATCTTCCCAGTGCCAGCCTTGTTCTTCTGCTGCTTCCATAGAGTCAGCCTCTACTTCGTATTCAAAATCAACACGAACTTTGACATAATATGTGCCCATTTGTTTTCCTTTTTCTTTGGTGGTTATATATTAATTATAGCGGTTTGGGGGGACAAATACAATCCAAAAGCCTGCCTAGCGGATGTGATATACATCACACAGGGCAGTCTGTATAACTATATGAGGGATCATTTATCTCACACTTACGGCATTCCCCCAAAATATCAATATCTTCATAGTGTGAGTCAGGGATATATTTGTTTATTCTAATAATGTTGGCTGACCCACAGCCACACCAGGGTTGCCATAGATCAAAATCTTCAGCGGTAGTGACCTGGAGAAGAGAGTCACAATCAGTACATAGATAATCATATCTTGTCATCATCATGCCACCACCTCTGTCAGAGTTAGCCAAGTGGTGCAGTACTTACAGTGCTCCATTTTTAGCGGGGATACAACAGAATGAGTACTATCTATAATAGCCTCAATCTTATCTAATACATCATCTAGGGTCATTACTCTTCCTCTCTATTAGGTACTAGACCTTCTTCATACATAGCAATTACATTCATGGTTTGGTGCAGATTACAATCACAGTCTCCCCCATTCATGTTATCCATGAATTCAAAGTGAGAGTAATTATCCTCATATATAGCGGTTATTAGTTCGTGTATGGCGTATGGTTTGTATGTGGTAGTCATATATCAAGTATAACAAATGCTGGGAAAAAATGCAACTCCTCTTAATCTGGGAAAAATAAGGGTTTGTCTTAATAAGGTTTTTATGAGCAATAATATGGTTTGTCTTAAATGTCCAATTTGTACTGTTTTGCTCGGCCACGCATTTTTATACATTCAGCTGCATATTTATTTATTGCGATCCGTACGGGACTTGAACCCGTGACCTCTACCGTGACAGGGTAGCGAACTAACCAACTATTCTAACGGACCTTGTTGAGCAGTTTTATATCGTGCTCAGGATATTTTAATTATACCAGTTGCAAGGTATTCTGTACAACCTTTAGCAAGCGATTTTTCTCTGCGTTAATTGCAGGGTCAAATCCACTTGCACTTGCAAGCATGGATTCATTATTTCCACCTCTTGCGGTGCGGTACCAATCAAGGCGTTCTGTAAGTGCATTAAATGCACCCCATGCAGTGCCAGCAATCATGCCATTGAATTCGCCAGTGTAAATGTCGTTCAATGAGTCAATCTTGCTTTCCCACTTTTTCATGGAACCCTTAGAATCCTTCTCTGGCTTAGGATATGCAGCGAGAAGAATATCATAGAAAGTCTTAGCATTGACTTCCTTCTCAATCATTGCCTTAGCCATGAGGTCAAATTCATCCATGTACGCATTAGCAAGACCAAGAGTCTCACGGGCAATCTGCACCTTGCCATTAGCGGTTTGAGTATGGCGAATCTTGAAAGACTGCTTGATACCCTTATTCTTCTTACGACCTACGCCATTTAGCGCAAGGTTAAGAGTGTTAGCGCACACAACACGAACAGGGGTAATTGAGGCTTGAATCGCAATTGAGCCGTCGTGTGATGTGTTGATGAGAAGATAAGTCTTTACCTTATCAGATACGCCATTAGGGTCTAGTACGGTCTCACGCTCTAGCGCAAGGGCACCAAATACTACACGCCCACCCTTGATAGAGCCAGCAGTCTCCCAACGACCTCCACCATCTAGGATGTTATCACCAAATGAAAATAAATCTTCATTCTGCATTACATGGTAACGCTCACCAACTACACCAAGAATATCTGTCTGGGTATTAGTTGTAGGGTTAGTGCGGACTACATACTGATATTCTTTATCAGATGTAAGATGAGCAGGGATAGGCATATCTTCAAGACGAACATTCCAGTTGTTGAGGTTTGCAGCCTCTAGCATTTCTGCGGTGGTTTTTTCTTCTGTGAATACGGTACCCAATCCATGCCAAGCAGGCTCACGGAAAGAAGCAAAAGATGTTTTTCCGTTTTGAATTTCTAGGTCATGTGCCATGAGTTTTTCTCCTTTTGTTTGTTGATATATTCAATCATACACCCATGGACTGACAAATGCAAATCAGGCTAGTTAGATATAGGGCAAAACGGACATTTTTCCTGTGATTAAATTCACATGATCTTAAGGGTGTGTCGTAACTTGACAAAATAGATTTTTGCCACCCGAGCTAGCAAAATAAAAAATGAGCAGTTTACATGGCCATGCTCAGGGCCCTTACCCAGTTTTTAGACATCTGGTAGGTCCATTCATAGCCCCCTATGAAATACTATCTGACCAATCCACATTGCGTGAATCAAGTGAGAAATCAGTAATTGAATAATCAAACGCATCAACACTGTACTCCAGTGATGCAATTACATCATCTGCATCTGTATCAAATGGGACCTCTACTTCAATTTCAAAATCAACTGTTGAAGTGATTGTAAGTGTCTTTGTTAGTTCAAAGTCACAAATCTCAGAAAGTGTTTCTGCTACTGACTGTGACATATCGTCATTCTTTAAGCACTCAATGACATATTCTTTGACTGTGTTGCGGAAGTTATTCTGCTCTGCACGGATTGTATGAATTTTCTGTGACTGATTTGATACCTCATCTTGAAGACGAATGATATAAGCATCCTTCTTTTCAATGAGTTCAAGTAGTGCTGCTGCTTGACGCTCTAGGAATTCTGTTGTTGCGTTCATGGGGCTACCTCTTTCGTTGTTGTTATATATTAATTGTACATAGGGCCACTGACAAATGCAAGCCCAGATCCCAGGAATCTTAAATAGTGAGACTTAATGGGTGTGATAAAGCTCACATGATCCTCGGCCCCAAAAATGAGCCTTTTTCCAACGTGCTCAGGTTGTATGAGTTCTTGCAGTCCCCCAATGAACTGGCTCTATAGTATTTCTGTGATCGCCCTAATCAGCCTGGCGAATCTCCACTCTATTTATTTAGCCACGCATTTCTGTGGTCGTGGTGAGCAGTTTATCCACTTACTCAGGTGCTTTGTTTTGGCGTTATTGCCAAACTTATTAGAGGTACTGTGCAATAGACTTCATGGTTGAAGCATTTACATATTCCTCATCAGTCATACGCAAGATAGAAAGTGCATTTGTGATTTCTGTCTTGATATTCTTGAACTCCCACTCTGCAAGTCGCTCAAACTCACGAACTGGCTCAACTGGAAAGTCTGCACCTGTTGTATCAACATCAAAGTCAATGTTGAGAGTGTTGTTCCAACTGCGGTGATTAGTGCGGATATTAGTAGCCTTCTTGATATTGGCAATAGCGAAATCTGCAAGTGCCTTGCGGTACTTCTCATATTCCTTCTGATACTTTGCTTCTGCCTTATCCTGATTAGCCATCTGTGATTCAAGTGTAGCCAACTTAGTTTCAAGTGCCTTGATAACCTTTGGTGTTGCTACCTTAACTGTAATTGCTCTTGCCATTTATTTGCTCTCTTTTCTTTGGTGGGTTGTTGTTAGGGGGGGTTGTGTGGAGCAGTTTTATCACTTACTCAGGTGAGGTTGTTAATTTACTTGGCTGTCCAAGTTGTGTAGCGTGGCTTTCCATCTACCATCAACTTCACACGCACATTACCATTAGCCTGTGGGATAATTTCCTCAATCGTTCCTGTGACCTTTGACTTCTGTGTTGTGAAAGTGTCGCCTACCTTGTATGTTGCGTTTGCTACTGCCATTTGTTGTTCTCCTTAGTTAGTTGGTGTTTTTTGCTATATATATATTATACATTTTTGCGGTGACATTTTGCAAATCCAAACCCTAAAAATCTCAAAATATGAGACATTTTTGGTGTGATTTGGGTCACTTATGCCCTAGCCCTGCCCCTAGTAGGATAAGGAATAGGATAGTTACTGATAAGATAACTAGGGTAGCCATACATCTCCTTTAGTTATTTTTTCTTTGCACTAAACACTATATCACTTTTCTCATAAATACACAAACTGCATGATACACACGCAGACCCTTTTTGTGAGATTAGTGGGATAGCCTTTTTATTTTCAGGGCACTTAGCACCAGGCTTGCCCGTCAATTCCTTCATGTCTGCCTGTCCTAGTGCGAATGTATCTGCAAGGTAGGCAAGGGATATTCCATGATCTGTTTTCAATGCAATACCCTTATCTTTATTGGCACTATCTGTTGAATAGTATAAAGAAAGATTAGGTTGGTCTTTAAGCATTACCGCTGCTGTTTCTACTCTTGTATAAACCCAGAATTGAACAAAGCGATAATCCATGATTACTTGCTTCCATGCATATGCATATGTATCGCTAAAGAAATCTCCGTCCCAATGAATGCGGAATAGCAATGGTGCGTCTTTCTTTGCACAATCTTTGATAAAGTCAACTATCATTTCTTTGAGCAATGCAACCATAGTCTCATAGTCTGCGTCTTTAAGTAGGTTCCAATTGTGGAGTAAGTTAGTCTTTACTGTTGGGAATACTTTTTCAAGCTTACCTGCGTAGCAAACAGTCTCGCAGACAGTCGTTGCACCAGGACATGAAAATTGTTTTCCTGCGGGGAGACCAAAGGTGTTAGCAATGGTTGCTGTTTTTCCATTAGGGGATACGGCATTAGTTACCTTTCTATCTTTTGAGCGTAGTAGTTTAGTCATGGATGACCTTCTTTCTTGTGGTGGTTTAACTATTATATTATTCAGGGGTGACAAACTTGCGGTGCTTAGGCTTGCGCTTGTATGCCTTCTTATTTTTTACAGGGGTGGCTGCATTACAACGGCGTAGTTCTAATAGCCTGCGTAGTTCTTCTGGGGTTTTCTTCATATAATAATCTTACCAGATATGGGAAAAAATATCAAATCTCTTAATTAGGCAAAACGGACATTTAGGGCAGGGCCCCCGAGCCCTCAGTCGTCTATATATAAATCAAAGAGCTCGTCGTCATCAGCATGAATGGTATCGTCTTCACCAAAATCATTAACGATATCTATTTCATATCCATCAGCAAGAGCTTCAATATTAACGACAGTAACTATGTCACCATCTACATCTATCAGATCCCCTGGTTCCAGGGAGTATGCAGTAAGTGTATCTACTTTAATTAGTTCCATGGTTGTCATTGTATCAGTCATTTTAGTCCTCATTTGTTATTTGTGAGCAGACATTACAGAATCTAAACTTATATTTCTCATCCCCAAAAATAAAGTTACCCTTGGTTGAGTTACAGTATTTACACATTAGTATTCCTCCTCTGGAAGCCAGAATGATAGGTGGTGCTGTTCAATAATTGCACTTGCAGGTGCTTGTGTTGAGCCACGGTAGGTAATCTGAAAGTCACCAACCATAGGCATATCAATCATGCGGTGATAGTCCTCTTCATAGTAAGCGTCAATAGCCTCAATGCATGGCTGCACCATTTCTGCGGGGACAGGTGGATAGTGATTACCCTTCAAGTGATAGAGAATCTGAGTCTCTAAGTCTAGTACCTCATCCTGAATACCTAATGCTGTTACTGCTCCCATATTATTTTACCTCTATTTCCATTAGTGTGGTGTTTGAAAAATTACATTCTTTCATCTTCATAGAATATAGCATGACTGCCTCATCTTCAGTATCTGCCTCAATAGTAATTGAGCAAATAAAATCATAGTGTGGCATTATGCTACTACCTTTACCTCTCCGTTACGATAGAATATCTTAGTGTAACACTTACCTGTTGGTGTGTAAAGATTAACGGTACGGTATTCATTAGCCATACCCCAATCAGTGAATAGGAAGAAGTTCTCCCATGCACCATATTCTTTTTCATAGCGTTGTGTCCAATGAGGGGCTTCTCCGTCATAGGCACTTGTGATTACATATTCATAGTCCATTAGTATTGCTCCCTTTCGCAAGAACGACATAGTGTGTTTGTGGTGCATGAGCAGTTAGATACCGTCATGAGTATTTCATTATCAAAATCACGATACATTATTTAGCCTCCATAGTGGTGAATAGTTGGTCAATATAGCCATATTCTATCATCGCTTCTACCTCACGGTCAAGGTAGCAACGGAAGCAATAGAGTTCAGTTACATCTACTGCATTTTCATTACACTGCATGCATGTATAGGTCATAGGGGCTGCCTTCTTTCTTTAATTAACTTGATATAAATATCCTACACTATGGGGGCGACAAATACAAATCAACACGCAGGGTTCCAGGGGGTTTGACTGGTCATCTTAATTGTGATAAATCTCACATGGGGCCCCGAGCTTTTAGTTGAAACTTCAAGCAGTTTTAAATCATGCTCAGGATCGTGATTTACTTTTTACGCAAATCGTTTTTGATTTCAATTAAATCATTTTTTAAATCTGCCCACATCATTCGCAAGCAAATAAGTGCGCCACCAAATAACATTAATTGCACTAGTGTTGTTAGGATTCTGTTCATAGCCCACACGCCTCTCTAAATTTATCTTCTTTGAAATTTGGATTATCTTCTGCAAACATTCCAGCAAAATCTAGAACAAGGTCAGCAAACCAAAATTCATCAACCATGCCCTCCTTGTATCCTGAAAGAATTTCTGCAACTGCCACATAGTCTTTGCGAGTCATCATTAGCGACCACGCTCCAAAGTTTCATTACCAAACTCTAGAAACATTTCTGTGCCACCCTCGTTAATTACATCAAGGTTTTCTTGAATTTCCTCAAGTGATAAATCTTGAAGCATTGGCATGAGTTCATCTATTGCGCCCTTATTCATGGCAATAAATTCCTCACCCATCATCATGATTTGAGGAAGGTAGCGTGAGGTTTCTGCAACCTTTGAGACAAAGTGAATTCCCTTGTATTCAAAGGGAAACTGTGCGAATTTAATTGTATTAGAAGTCATTAGAGTGTAGCCTTTCCTTTAAGTGTTCCAGAGATTGAGAGTGTGTCGCAGGCAACCTTTACCGCAACTCCTACTGGCAGAGTGTCTGCGTAGGTTGAGATGAATTGAGCAACTGCTCCCTTTGAAGGAAGTTCAATTGTTTTGACTGAACCGTTAAAGGTTTCTAGTTTTACTTTATACATAAGTTAGTTTCCTACTTTCTTTTCTTTGTTTGATTATTTAATTATAGGGGAAGGGTCTGACAAATTAACTTGTCTTGACCGCTACGGTGCGGAAGGTTGTTGAGATACGGTTACTAGGTTGAATCTCAACTAGGTAAGAATCGCAACCCTCATAGAATACTGCATGAGGATGAGGTTCTGCGTTAATGATAATTCCCTCAAGTGACTTTGAGAAATACTGCTTACCTACTAGAAGGTTCTGGACTGAATATACATTGGCTGACATAGTGTCACCTCTTTCTTTTCTTTATACATATAATTATACATGAGGGGGCTGACAAATACAAATCCAAAAACGGACATTTGGTACATTTTGAATGTGAGATACCTCACACTGTTTTTGCCACTTATTTAATTTTACTAGATAAGACTACCAGATAAATCTCAAAAAGTCAAGACGACACGCCGCAAAACTGGGGACCAAAATATGTGATCTTAAACACATTCTCTTAAACGACACGCCGCCTGCGCCGAGATCAGCTCGGCCCTCACTTTTCAAATATTTTTAACAACTCTTCGCATTGTTCATCAGTAAGATGTTCAATGCTAATTGCTTTTTGAAATAGTTCTGTTACTTCATTCATTTATTTAGCTCCGCATTTTCTCTTAGGTAGTCTTCAAAATCCAGAAGACCTTGGTCATATGCAACAGGGTCACACTTCTTCAAAACTTCTGACGGCAAAAACTTATAGATTCCAATCTCAATAAGCCCTTGCTCATCTAGCAATTCATCATAGTATTCAGCAACCGCATTAGGCATTAGCAACCTCCTCAACTAGAAATGGGTCAAACTTAGCAATCTCATTTTCGCTAAGTGGGTAGAGTGTTTTGTTTAGAGCAAAAATTGCTCTCATTTCATCTTCTGCCTCTACGACATAAGAAATTAACACATTATATTTTTTCATTAGTTATTACCTTTCATTAAGAAATCCCAAGCCTTACGGCACATTAAGATGCTTTCGCAATTATCGCAACAGATTACGCCATCACGATTTAGTTCTAGGTCATAGATATCTATGCTAGTTGTTTTATCTCCACATACGGAGCGGACATTTACAAAGTGGCTCATTAGTATTCACCTTTTTCCATTAGTTTTTTCTGTGCATCACGCACACCTTTTAGCCATGGATACATTTCCATGCGGTGAGCGTGGAGGGCATCACGCTTAGCCTTTTGACCATCAGCGATAGCCTTGAAGTGTGCAAACTCATTTGCATCACGCATTTCTTGAGTAATTATTTCTGACATTTTATGTCCTTTCTTTAGTAAAATCTCTTAGAGGGTTTCTAGGTAGAAACCTGTTTTGCAAGTAGGGCAAATTGTGCCGTACTCTTCGCCGTCAATAGCGATTACTGGCTCAGTGCATTTATCGCACCAAACTTCTTGACCAATATTTAAGTGAGTCATTTTGACTCCTTTCTTGTTGAAAACCTTTTTCAACTTTCTATATATAGAAGTATAACAGGGGGGTCTGACATTTTGAGGGGTACAAAACGGACATTTAGGACTTTGTGGTGTAGGTCACATGAGATGTAGGTCACATGGACTGGTCAAACCTTGGCAGATTCAGGAATTTTTTACGACACGCCGTAAGAGGTACTTGACAAATCAAAACTGGGGCCCGAGCATTTTTATGCAGTGGATCGCATATTTATTCACTGATAAATAATTTAAATCCCCATAGCATCATTCCAATAGAGAACCAGAGCAATGCAGTACCACTTTCAAAAAATGTTTGATAGAAGCTCATTCAAAATCCCCCCAACAGTCTGGACATTCAATTACATCATCTGCAGCAAACCACATTGATTCCATTGGTTCATCACATGAGCGACAGTTAACAGTTATCATTAGTTATCCTCCCAATTATTTTTTATATATGTTATCTGCTCAAGTAAATCAGCAGTAGTATCAGCCATACCATATGCGTTACCATTATCTTCAATGATATCCATTAGGTTTACAAGAGCAGTGTAAAGAATTACAACCTCATCACGGTTGCCAAGTAGTTCAATAGTTTTCATTATTTAAGACCTTTCGTTCTTTTGATTATACGCTTATCATTGCATACAGCGCAGATAAGGTGGAAAGTATTTTTAAACCAACGCTCTTTCCAAAGTAGCGAATTACATTTAGGACAGGCACTCATTTAGACACCTTCCAATCTGTCCACATAGGTAGACGCTCTGGGTCAGTATCGTTATACCAACGCTCAATATTGTTTTCACATTCCATGCAGAATGTGTATTGTGTATCTGATACCTCAGAGATAGCAGACTTCATAGGTGTATGCTCTTTGCATACTGTGTTTAGTGTAGTCATGTTAGACCACCTTTCTTTAGTAGTTATATTAGTACGCCTGTGTAGTGATTACTAAGCGTCGTTCATTGCGTGTTGCAATGTTTTTCTTTGCAATAGGGTAGGGTAGTTTATAGAGTGATACATGGGTATCTGTCTCAGTAGTTACTACACCCTCAAGGAACTTACCGTTCTTGAGAGTTATCTCTGTCCAAAGTTTGTTTGTCATTTTAGACCTTTCTAGTTTGATAACCTTTATCAACTTTCTATGTATATATAGTAACACCTACCACTGACAAATGGATATGGACATTACGGAATAAAACGGACATATGGGATATGTGATATAGACCACATAAGTTATCCACATAGTTATCCACAGGGGGCCCGAGCAGTGTGGTGCACATCACATACGACACGCCGTGTTAGGACTTGACTTTTGGCAATATGTATGCTAGTATTACTACTATAACAATTAAATAGTAGATAAATCAGGGTCATGAGCCTACCAAATAAACCTAGAGTCTAGGGTGAGCGTAGCGAATAAGTGACCTAAATCACACAGCTACAACGGCGTGGCGACTTGATATTTTCAGGGTAGTGTGCTAAGATTACATCTATAAAATTAAATAAGAATTAAAACTACTAAAGAAAGGAAGTCCAAAATGACTTCACTATATAACCACATTGAAATTGGTGACACTATCACCTTCCCTACATCTATGAACCTTGTTAAGTCAGGCGTAGTAGAATCACTACGAAAGTGGAACGGGTCTGCTATGCAGGTGCGTTGCACAAATGGTGCTAGGTTTGAAATCAACCGCTATGTAAATGATTATGTCCTCACAGTTGAGGAGGATAACTAAATGATAGTTGTATTCATTGTTATTGTCTTAGGTATTCTATTTTGCTACGGAATGGGGAACAAATAAATGAACGAAGGAATCTTTACAATAGAACTAGGTCGCTATGGCTTCATGCTTGATACAGAATGGGCTTATGTATCTCTCTCATGGGAGTTACTATTTACAGGCACACTAGTTGCCATTATTGCCAAGGCATACAAGAATTATTCAAAGAAAGTAGGTAAATAAATGAAAATCACACTAACATCTATGCAGGGTAACACCCGCAACATTAACCTTGCTACTAAGCAAGAGGTTTATGATTTCATTGAACTATTCAAGGCTACATTACAGCCAAGCCAGCGAGTGAAAGTCACTTGCGAATTGCTATCTATTGACGGATACTTGCAGGGTCAAAAAATCTAGAACACAAGGCGGGGGCACTGCCATCTCTTTTCCTAGATCTTTAGGCGGTAGTAGTGGTAGTGCCTTTTGCATATTTATAGGCGAGTGTAGTACTATAAAATTCGTGCTCACTATTTTTTTGCTTTTTATTTTTCAAAACTATGCATCATACATTTGGCAAAAATATTCAGATTTTCTCAAAAGTGAATTTTAAATAATTTTTCAGATTTTGCGGTATACTAAATACATGGACACACCAACATTTAATAAACTAATGGACTCAGAAAACCTTTCGGTAAAGATATTTAGTGAAACCTGCTGCAATGGATGTAGCTGTCAGTCATCTAAGGATCATGTACAAGAATCTAGTTGCCTATGCGGTAACCAGGTTTGTAACTGCTAAGATCCAAACTCCTCATTCATGGTTTGAATAAATTCGGGGGATCCAGTCCAATATTTCTTTCTGGGAGCATCCCAAGCACCATTAATCTTATTCTTAAGCACAAAGGTAATAAACCAAGTAAGTGCATCTGCATCTGGAAAATCAGGGGCAGCAGTCAATTTAAGAAACTCTATATCCTTAATACGCTGTACGGTAATAATAACTCCAGACTCAGAAGGTTTTAACCATTCTGGGATTATAGGGTTTTTCAACCATTGGCAGCTAAATACTTGACAAGGATCTTTAGGTCTATTTTCATAATCTGTACAGCCTTTACCTATTTGTAGCACGGGACAAGGATTTCCAGGGGACATATCAAAATCCTTAACCTTAGCAGCTAAATGACCTTCACAACACTTAGTGCAATCACCACAAGACCTCATTACCATTTACCTACAGGACACTTAGCCATTTCTAAAGTGGTTTTAGCCTTCATAAAACATCCACACTTCTTACACCTAGCTCCATTAACCTTAAAGAATTCACAGGTTTGGCAGATTTTCAAACGGGATTCAGCCAACTCTTCGCTGGCTCTTGGCGTAGAAGGATTAAGCCAGTCAGTAAACTTAACATCAGAGCCATTCTGGTCTTCACTCATACAACAATCCTCTCTGGTTCGCCTATTAGCGACTTGTCCACGGTAGTCCACAATTGATGAGACATACTAGGATTAATCTTAGCATGTAATCCTGGGATATCGTAGACATACTTAAAACCACCCTTCTTAGACTCTCTGATGCCCCATACGCCAGAGTAATCAAGCTTTGAGGACTCAAATACGAATAGGTAGTAAACCTTCTCATCCTGCTTATCAGGTATGGTTTTCCAATCTTCTTCAGCCTTAGCCAAGCATACGTAATAATCTGCATGTGTTTGGTTTATGCTTTCTACCATAGCTTCTAGTGAGCCATGTTTTCCTAGCCTACTCCCCGAAAATTTCAGGGTTCCGTTTTTTGGATCATATACCCCAGACTTAATGGAAAATGACTGCCCAGTAGCCAGGGTTAGATCCTTTGACACGGTATGCGATCTATTGGGCTTCCAGTCATTGTCCAAACCATTGTCTTTTAATGTTTCGGCAATAAGCTCTTCTAGAAACTCAGATATTGCAGGTAGACGGTAAAGCATATGATGAATCCGTAGCTTTGCTACCAGGAATAACTTAAGTATATCTCTAATCTTATCTACCATTATTCTATTGTAGCGTAAAGGTTTTTCTAAGTCAATCTACACCACCAAATGTGTACATATTTGCATTTTTAATGCAGGGTTTGTACATAGGGGGTTTGTAACCTCTATTTCGGCGGACTTAAAATCGGCTTTGCCCTAGCGGGCGAACTTAAAGACTATTTATCTTATTTAATGGATGTATAATACAAGTATGACCACTCACGCACTTACCACACTCAGCAACACTACCGCCACCCGCTTGACTCCAAACGGAATTCATTCAGGACTGGATCTTACTATTCAAAATGTTCACGCTTCTGCCATTGTTTATCTTGGTGGCGAGGGCGTTACATCAAACAACTATGGCTACCGTCTTGATCCAGCAACCGCTTGGTCAATTGAGCTTACAGGCTACGATGCAATTTATGCAATCACAGATACAAATGGATCAAAGGTTGCAGTACTAAAAACTAATCTAGAATCAGGTATGTAATATGGCACGGTTTACAACTAGAGGACCTAAAGGTGACACTGGTGCAGCAGGCAATGGCACACCAACAAATACCTACGACAAGCTTTATACAACAAATAACGGTGCTGGAACTAATCTAAAGGTTGGTGACGATGCCTGGATTGGTGATGTAAATTCAGCAAATACAATATCTATTCAAGGTGCTCAAAATGCAGCTCTTGGAGGAATTGTTTTTGGTAATGGCCTAAGCGAAAAAATTGAAACAGACGGCAATGATTTAATCCTTACCGCTGAAAATGATATTATTCTTAATCCAGGAAGCGACTATGGATATATTGGCACACCAGAATTAGACGGTGGAAATCGTATTGCTACCTGGGACTATGTTCAATCTGGTCGTCATGGTTCATCTGCTTCCTATTGGAGCACAGAGGACCAAGGTCCATTTAGTGCAAACACTATTCAAGCAATGACACTTAGTGATACAGATTGGCAAACAGGAATTACCTTAACAAATAATTCTAGAATTACAATGACAAATGCAGGTAAATACAACATTACTTTTTCTGCACAAATGAATCAGCTGCAATCTTCTTCAACTACAAACATATGGCTTGCAAAAAATGGAACAGCTATTAGCTATACAAATACAAGTGTTGCAACTACTGCAAACAATCCGCTTACAGTAGCAGCATGGAACTTTTTTGTGAATGCTGAAGCTGGAGATTATTATCAAATTATGTGGTCATCAAATAGTGCTCACACTAAGCTAGAAGCACTTGCAGCAACTGGATCTGGTGCAACATTGCATCCAGAGGTTCCTTCTGTAATAGTAACTGTTAATCAAGTAGGATAGTCTCAAATACTGGTATAATCATCTTATTATGTCAGCACAGGATTGGGCAGGATTCGTATTAACATTATTGTCAATATCTGGCATTGTTCTTAGCGGTATTCGCTGGTACATAAAGGTTCAGATTAAGCCAATAGAAGAAGCTGTTCAGGATATTAGATCTGAAACTAAGACTAACGGTGGAAGCTCAATGAGAGATGAAATCAAGGCTATCAAAGCAGAACAAGAAGAAGCAAGAGAACGCCGTAAAGCAACTAGTGAAAAAGTAGATCACCTATACGATTTATTTGTTGAATATGTCTCTCGTCCTAGATAATTAACGTTCAGCATTTTCTTTTACGAATTCGTGAATTCTGTAATACTCTTTGTCGTCTTTATGTCTTCTTATCATTATATCTGTAATACCAGAAGCTTCTAGTTCTTTTACCCGTTCCAATATGTGTTCTTTTGTACCATAAAAAGTTCTGTCTTTAATGTCTTGTCTAACATTTTTTAGTTCAGCTTCAGCTTGTTTTTTTGTGTCACGAATTAGGAAATTTACTAAAGCCATTTTTTTAATATCAAAATCAACTCTATCTCTATCATTATTGTATAGATCCAAAGTAAAAGCACTATAGTCTCCATACTTTTTTGCAAGAGCCAAAGAGTCGTTTGCCATCCCAGATACTACAATTTCTGGTATTTTCTTAATAGATAAAACTTTTTCTAGCCACTTGTCTGAGTATGCAACTCTTTTTCTTGTATCATCAATAAAATCACCAATATAAAGAGATTTTGAAACTATGTCTTCTCCGCTTTCAATTCGTCCAGGAACTATATTAAACATTATTCTATCTTCTGCTATTTCGTTAAAAGCGTCATACATCATAACAAAATATTCTGGACTTATTGCGTAAGGCCTTATTGCTATCATATGCTTTATTTTTTGATTTTTATTTAGAATATGAGTAGCTCTTATCCAGTTGGACGGAGATGTTGAATGGTAGGTATATAATACTGAGTAGTACCTACTATCATCAAGAGTCTGTAATGTCTGTTTAAAATGTTCTGCTTTTGGGTTTTCAAAAACTGACATCCAATGGTATCTCATAGTATTTAAGTATATACTATATATATAATATATATAAAAACCTTACTAGTTAGGTATTCTTTTCTTTTATATATATTTAAAGTATACACCATCAATACTCTGGCTAATAGGTATAAAACGGACATTTGGTATAAGTAATACTATAACAATTTTATAACTCTTTAATACTCTGGCTTTATACTTAAATATAACGTTTTGTTACATATTGTGTATTTTAAATATTTGACGATGAATCATAGTAATTTTATAAATGAATGTTATAATTTATACGGATTGACTCCTAGGTTGCTCTCTAACCCACCCCACTGCCCCTAGGAGTCAATTCTTTTTATTATGGTATAATCAGTGATATGTGTTCACCTACAATAGAAAAATTTGGAGCTACCCCAGCAAATATACAATGGACAGTTGTTCGTGGGGACTCAGCATCGTTTACAGTAGATTTTCTTGAAAATGATGAAGTAACAGCATTTGATACAACTGGGTGGACATATTCAGCAACGGCATACGATCCAACCCTAGATGTTCTTGACCCACTTACCGTTACCGTAAATGATGGGGTAGTAACAGTAACAGCTCCTGCTCAAGTAACAGCAAATTGGGGCACAAGATATAAGCCTGTAGTATCAGAGCTTTCTTTTGATCTTCAAGTAGTAATTCCAGACGGTAACTCCACTATGACCTGGACTCCAGTAATAGGAACAATCTGTGTTCTTGGAGATGTAACTCCTGTAGGTAGTTTATGATAATTAAAATTAAAGATATTAACCCTAAGCTGCCACCACTTATTAAAATAAATGGAACAGTTTTTAAAGTAAAGAAGTAAAACAATGGCAATATCCAAAAGTATGGATTCGCCTTTAAAAAAATCTAATTACGTATCTAAAGTAGAAGAGTCACAAGCCCAACCAGAGGCCAACACACTTACCTTCTTGCCCGTTCCTGGACCACAAGGTGAAAAAGGCCCTAAAGGCGATACAGGGGCAAAAGGAGAGCAAGGTTTGCAGGGGCCACAGGGAGAAAAAGGGGATCCAGGCAAAAATGGTAAAAACGGAAAAGATGGAAAAAGTATATTATCTCCTTCGGAACAGATGCTTGGATGGGGCTACTACGAATCAAAAGATCCAAAGCAAATAAGAACAGGTATTGATAAGGGTGAAGATGGATGGGTTAGCTTAAAGCTTTTTGATGTTTTAGGGGAAACTAATGAGCAATATTTGCCAATTGGAAATGTTTCGCTTTGGAACAAAACAACAGACAGAATAAACCTAAAAACATTAAATCCTGGAGCTATTGTAACAATTTGTTATAATGTTTCATTGACTACCTACTTAACAAACACAGAGGTCTGGTTTAAAACGTTTGTTGGAAATGATCTGGTTTCTCCAGTCTCATATGTTGGAAACTTAAAATATCAATATGATTATGACTTTACCGTTGAACAAAAAATATTTATTAAAAACGAAAAAATTAATATATTTGGTGCAATTCCACAAATTAGGACAGACAATTCTTGTGAGGCTGCCCTAAAGTCAATTTTTGTCTCTGTTGGGTAAAAAAATACCCCCACATAAAGTGAGGGTATTTCTTGGTTAATTTACTAAATTTTAAAATGGGAACTTCTTCATCCACATCTTTGTTCTAGCTGTGATCCCATGCCAGGCGGACCAATTTTTTCCGCCGTCACTCATATGGTATGCAATTTGTGCATTTATGACTGGATTCAAAAGATCTGAGTTTGTGTCAAGGTTAAACTTGGCACGTCTTGCAGGTCCCAAATCACGAATCATATTAATCTGGAATAGCCCATATGAACTATCTCCTGTTTGTGTGTTTCCGTTAAATCTAATCGGTTGCCCGTTAGACTCTTTTTTTGCTACAGCCCAAGCTTCTTTTAGGTCATGACCTTTAAAGCCAACTGCCTTTAAAAGAACATATAAATCCTTGTCTGAAAGTACGGGTGCATTTTCATACTTTTTTAATGTTTCTGCCCTAGAAACCAAAAAAACCGCTTTGTGGGCGGTAGCTGATTTCTGAACGGTACTCTGTTTTAGTAAATTATTTTTGGTTGTAGCATTTGCATTATTTGCAAATACAGCAGACACTACCACCATTAACAATACCCCAAACCACGCTTTAGTTTCTCTCATAGTTTTTACCTCCTAAGAAACGAATGAGACCCGTTTAGGTCTCAAATTAAGTATAGCACAAATCTACTCACAAGTACAAAACAATGTCCGTTTTGTCTTATTTGAGTTTATAACGTTTTGATAACAAAAATTATCCTACTTTTTGATGGTATAATAACTTTACCTGTATTATCAAATATTAAAGAAAAAGAGGTTTATTTGATATGGCAACTTTAAGAAATGTGTCAAGCGGACCATACAATGTTGGAAACACCCCACCAGTAGTTGTGTGGACTGTTGTAAAAGGTGATACAGCCTCTTTTAGAGTTTATGTTACAGATGATGCACAGGTTCCGCTACATATTCCAGACTGGTCAATAAGAATGCAGATAAAAAGACCAGCCCACGTAGAAGATTATGGATATGTAACAGATGACTCAACAATTATTTTAGATCTTTATCCAGAAGCTGATCCAGATGATGCAGAAGGAGAATTTACTGTTTCTATAACCTCTGCACAATCATCAACCCTTGCAACTGGAGATATCTTTGATATTGAATTGTCAAGAGCACAAAGAGAAACCGTATGGACTGTAGCTCAGGGCAGCATGAAGATTCTTGAGGATATAACACTTTAATGGCTTCCGCCGTAATAACTAAAAAGCAAACATCTGCAACAGTCAAGGCAGCATCTGCAGTAGCCTACGGAATTATTAATGTCACTGGTCCAAGACCAACTGTTCAAATTACAGATGTTATGCCATACAGAATAAGTTTTACAAATATTGGGATTCCTAGCTATACAATTAACAATGTTCCAGTAATTGGAATTCAAGTTATTGGCTACTCAAACTGGATTATTTAAAAGTATAACTAATTATGCTATAATACATTTATGGCTAAAATATCAATTGCAAGCGTAAAGGCTCTATTCCAAACTGGAGATAGGCCATCCCAAAACGACTATGAAGATTTAATTGACACTACGTCTGCTCAATCAACAGATTTGGGAACAGCTGGAAACAATGAGAACACAATTTCTGGAATTGAAAACGCAACCGTAATTGATAATTTTGATGCAACAGTATGGAGAATGGTTAAATATATCATCTCTATTAAAAAGACTTCTGCTGGCGAGAATAAATACTATGCTACAGAAATGACCGTGCTAGTTGATGGTACAAATGTATCAGTAAGCGAATATGGAACAATTGACACTGATGGGAATATTGGCACCATTGCTGTCTCCAGGGTTAATAACACAGTTGCCCTCACTGTGACACCCGTACAAGGAATAACCCCAATTACTGTACGTTATGCACGTATGGGACTGAAGGCATAATCTAAAGGAGATAAAAAATGGCAACGATTGATAAAAACTTTAAGGTAAAAAATGGTTTGGTTGTTGAAGGAACAACAGCAACTGTAAATGGAGATCAAGTCCTTACAGAAAATGCATCCGATCAATATATTATTAACCTTATTGGTGGCACAGCAACACCTGATAACACACCTGATACAGTTGTAAAGCGTGATGAGAACGGTGACTTTGCCGCTGGAGAAATTACAGCAGATCTTGTTGGTGATGTAACTGGTCAAGTATCAGATATTTCAAACCATACAACAGCAGATCTTACTGAAGATCCAAATGGACCATTGTATTTTACAGATTCTCGTGTTAAAGATGTTCTTACAGGTGCTACAAAGACAAACATCACAATTGAAACAATTGCTGGTGAACTTCACATTACCGCTGAAAATGGCGTAGCAGATTCAACAACTGATGACCTTACAGAAGGTGCTTCAAACAAGTACTTTACAGATTCTCGTGTACAAGATGTTTTGTCAAATTCAGCAGGTCAAGGACTTGACTGGAACTCAGACACAAATATGTTTGATATCAATGCATCTGGAGTAATGGGAGATAGCTCAGTAAGTGGTCTTACTGTATATCCTGGAACTGGACCAAATGCAGTATCATTTGTAGCAATTGATCGCAATACTGTTGATACCTGGTACGATGCAGAAGGTGCAGCGCAGGATGTTCAGGATAACCTTGACACACACACAAATGCAACAGCAGTACACGGTGTAACTGGCGATGTTGTCGGTACATCTGATGCACAGACTCTTACAAACAAGACCATCGGAGATATTCTTACATTTAATGATGGTTCTAACAACAGCACAATTGATGTTGATGGAAATAACCTATATGTTAATGCTAATAATGATTTGACACTATCTACAGCAAATGGAAATATTGTTCTTAACCCAGATGGACATGCATACATTGGTTCTTCTTCAGCAGGTAATGAAATTGCAACTAATTCATATGTTGATAACGCAGTTTCTGGTCTTGATTGGAAACAAGCAGTACATCTTCTCTATGATGCAGCAATCCCAGTGCTATCTGGCAGTGGAGCAACACAGCTTGCAGTTGATGGTCATGATCCACTAGGAGATGCGGATAGCGGATATAGACTTCTTTTGGCTGCAGTTGGAGGATCAACTACTGACGGTATTTATGTTTATAACAGCACTGGTGGATCATGGACACTTACTCGTGCAACAGATGCTGATACATTTGAAGAACTAGTTGGTGCAGCAGTATTCGTAATGGAGGGTACTCAATATGGAAATACTTCTTGGGTACAGTCATCACACTACTTAACTGACTTCACAGGACAGTCTTGGACACAGTTCTCTGGTTCAGGCTCTGTAGTTGCAGGAACAGGTATTACAGTAGATGGTCTTGAAGTTTCTGTAGACCGCACAACTGTTGACACATGGTACGATGCAGCAGGAGATGCTGATCAGGCAGTATCAGATCACAATGTAGCATCTGGAGTTCACGGAGTACTTGGTAGTGTTGTAGGAACATCTGATTCTCAGACTCTTACAAATAAGACAATTGATGCTTCAAGCAATACACTTTCAAATATTGCTAACTCATCACTTACACACTCATCTGTAACTATCAACAGTAATTCAGTCTCTCTTGGAGATAGCATCACCCTTGACACAGATGATATTTCTGAGGGTGTAACAAATGAGTACTTTACACAGTCTCGTGCTCGTCAGTCACTTTCTGCAGGTACTGCAATTAGTTACAATAACGGAACTGGTGAAATTGCAGTAGATGCATCACAGCTTGATACAGATGATATTTCTGAGGGAGCAACTAACCATTACTTTACCGATGGCCGTGCTAAGACTGCAGCAGCAGATCTTTTGACTAATGCTTCACTTACAAACATAACAATTACAGGAGATGGTTCAGGACTTACAATCACCGCAGAAAATGGTGTAGCAGACTCTGATACTGATGATCTAGCAGAAGGTTCAACAAACCTTTATTTCACAAATCAAAGAGCACTTGATGCAGTTGCTAATTCTACAATCTATCCAAATGTTGTTGAGATTAATGACTACCGCAAGGAAGAGGCAACACAACAAAGCGTACAAAATGCATCTACCGTAAATGTTCACTCATTCTCATATCCATATGAGTCAGCGAAGTACCTTGTTCGTGTAGTTGGATGGGTAGGCGGAGTAAAGCACTCACAGATGACTGAAATCCTTATGACAGTTGATGGCAATGATAATATTGCAATCACTGAATATGGAACAATCTGTACAGACACAAACAACCTTGCTTCATTCTCTGCAACATTTGATGCAGGTTCAAACAACTATGTCCTTACTGCAACAACAGCAGTAGCAGGCTGTGAGATTATTGCAGCAGCAACATTGCTTTCATGGGCAGACTAATTAGATAAAGGGAGACACTAAGTGGCAACGATTGACAAAGATTTTAGAGTAAAAAATGGGTTGGTCGTTGCCCTTGGTGGATCTTTTGGTGGTGCAGTTACAGTAGCAACCCCAACTCTTCCTGGGCATGCTGTAACAAAAGATTATGTAGATAGTCTAAGTTCTTCTATCCCTGTTTCAGATACTGCCCCAGAAAATCCATCTAATGGAAGTATGTGGTTTGATACTGTAACAAACAGAATTTATGTTTATTATAATTCAACTTGGAACGCACAAGCATCTCTTAATGATGCAGAAATTTTACCAGATCATATTCACGATACCGCAATTGACGGTACTGGAAGAATAGTCAGCATATTTGTAGACGGAGGATTCTACAATCAAGCAGGTGCTTTAGTTGATTCTGGTTTTTATAATGCAACATCCTGGACTCAGGTTTGGGATGGGGGATCTTCAATAGATAATTTCAATTAATTATCTGATATAATACTATAGACACCACTGGAGGAATAAATGTCAACAAGAATGCAACAGCGTAGAGGAACTGCTTCACAGTGGATTTCTACAAACTCAGGTAACGGACCAATCCTAGCTGCTGGAGAAATTGGTTTTGAGTCAGATACCAATAAATTTAAAATTGGTGACGGCATCAATCACTGGGTAGACCTTGTTTATTTTACAGACGTAGAGTCTGCTTTGGGTGCTATTTCAGGTCTTGTTGACGGTGCTCCAGGACTTCTTGATACCCTTAATGAGATCGCAGCAGCAATTAACGATGACCCAAATTTCTTCTCAACAGTTTCAACAAACCTTTCTAACCATGCTTCAGATACAACAAATATTCACGGCATTGCAAATACCGCAGATCTTGCAACACAGCAGTATGTTGACGATGCAGTTGGAAATGCAGAAGTAGACCAGTCAACACTTGCTGGAACAGGGCTTGCTTGGAATATTTCTACAGGACAGTTTGATGTTGATTCAACCATTGCTACAAAAACTTATGCAGATACCGCTGCTTCAAATGCAGTTGCTGCAATCGTAGATTCAGCTCCAGGAGCCCTAAATACTCTTAATGAGTTGGCAGCAGCAATTAATGATGATGCTTCATTTGCAGCTACAGTAACTACTGCACTTGGAGATAAGGCCCCACTAAATAATCCTGCATTTACGGGTACTGTTGATGTTAGTGGAGCACAAATTACTGGTGTTGCAAATCCAACAATAAACTCTGATGCAGCAAATAAGGGATACGTTATAACAACTGGTCAAACAGCTATTGGCTTGCACAATGATGCCACAACAGGCGTTCATGGAATATCAGATACAGCAGATCTCGTTTATACAGGAGATAGCAGATTATCAGATCAAAGAACACCACTTGATGACTCAGTTTCTGGAAGCAAGCTTCAAGATGATGCTGTTTCTATCAACAAAATTCAAGATAATGCTGTAACTACAGTCAAGATTGCAAACTCAAACGTTACAAAAGATAAGATTGCAGATTCAGCAGTAGAAACAGACAAAATTAATAACTCAGCTGTAACAGAGGCTAAAATAGCTAATAATGCAGTAACAACTGATAAAATTGCAGACTTAAATGTAACAGAAGCAAAAATAAATAATGCTGCTGTGACAGAAGACAAGATTGGCACAGGAGCAGTTACTGAAGGAAAGATTGCAGACTTAGCAGTTACTTCAGCCAAGATTGCAGGATCAACAATTGTTGATTCTAATATTTCTACCTCTGCTGCAATTGCTCAATCTAAGATTGATGGCCTAGTCTCAGATCTTGCTGATAAAGCAACAAGTACAGACCTAGATGCACACACAATAGCAACAACATCAGTTCATGGAATTGTTGATACTTCGGCTCTTGCTACAAAAACATATGCTGATACAGCAGCTTCTAGTGCAGTGCTAATACATAATTCAGACACTACATCAGTTCACGGAATTGCAGACACATCTCTTCTTGTTACAACAACAGGAACACAGACTCTTATTAGCAAGACTCTTATAAATCCAGCAATTACTGATAGAGTTGATACAACATTATATACCCCAGTTCCTGGATATAATATGGATACTGATAGCAATAACTTTAGCAATATGTCACAAATTATGCATACTGTTGATTTCTATATTGGATCTGATTCTCAAGCAGTTAGTGTTGCTAGTGAAACAACACACGTAGTTGTTGAAGGTGCTGATGGATCAAGCGGAACATACTCTGTTGTATCTTACAACTCAGGGACACAAAAATTTACATTGTCTGCGCCAGGAGTTATGAATCTAACAGAACTTCAAGGTTCTATGAGCACATTAATTAGTCGTGCTTCAAAGAGTATTTCTTCAGCAGAGATATCATACCTTGATGGAGTAACCTCTAATATCCAGACACAGTTGGACGATAAGGCTTCATCGTCAGACTTGTCAGATCACAACTCAGACACCACATCTGTGCATGGTATTTCTGACACATCACAGCTTGCTTACAAGAATGCTGAAGATCAAACATTTACTGGTAATATGGAAATTGACGGAAACCTAGTTGTTGACGGAGACTTTACTGTAAATGGTACAAACTTTGCAGCATCTGCAACATCCATTACAATTGAAGATAACCTTGTACAACTTGCACACCAAAATGCAGGAAATACAGTAGACCTAGGTCTTGTAGTTGCCTACAATGATGGTGCAGCTAAGCACTCAGGTATCGTAAGAGACGTATCTGCCAATAAGTGGAAGTTATTTAAGGGTGTAACAACAGAGCCATCAACTACAGTTGATTTTACACAGGGATCACTTGATGACCTTGAGGTTGCTGAGATTATGGCATCATCTATTACAGTGGGAGATGTTTCAAATACTGAGTTTGGGTACTTAAATGGTGTAACTTCTGCAATCCAGACACAGCTTGACGATAAGCTTGCATCTTCAACAGCTGCATCTACATACGAAACAATATCAAATGTAGACTTAAAAGCTCCAAAGGCAAACCCAACATTCACAGGTACAGTGACAGTAGGATCTGATGGAATTGCATTCTCTGATAAAACACAGACAAAGGCTGGAGTTCCATCACTTACAACAATAGCAACCGCTGTTTCATCAAGCACAACACTTGATGCACTAGGAACAGATGCAGGGGTAAGAGACTCGCTTATTCCTCTATCAGGAGCAGTAAATATCAGCTTTGAAGCAACAGGAAATGATAAGTACGCAATAGGTTCTTCAATCAACTTCTATCAGTCATCAGGAACTGGTGCAAATATTACTGGAAATGGAATCACAATTCTTTCAACACCAGGCTCAACATTAAGAACAACATATTCGTCAGTTACAGCTACCAAGGTTGCTTCAACAACATGGTTGCTAGCTGGAGACTTAAAAGCATAAATAAAGGGGATACATAATGTCAAAAGGTATAGGTAGAAAAGCTTCAGCACAGGATAACTTTATTGGTCCAAATGCTCCAACTAATTTAACTGCTACTGATAATCCAGCTAATCGTCCATACAATAATGGCAGAATTGTAGTAAGCTGGACTGCACCTGCAACAGGAAATACTCCAACGGGATATAAAGTTTTTCGTGGTGGATCAGAGATTGCAACTGTAGCATACGGAACAGATTACTACTCAGATACTGGCCTAAACTCAGATACTCAGTATACATATACAGTTAAGGCATACGATGACTATGCATCTAGTGCAGACTCTAATTCAGCATCTGCAACGGCAACTACAGTTCCAGCAACAATGACAGCCCCATCAGCCACAGCTGGAGTTGATAAAGATACAATTACATACACAGCACCATCTACTGGTGGATCTACAATCACAACATACAGATGGGAAAGTAATGATTCAAAAACTGGAACATCAACTAACACTTCTGTTGATATTGCACAAGAAGCAAATACAGCTCAGACATATCGTGTAAGAGCTGAAAATGCAAATGGTGTGGGAGAATGGTCTTCTTATTCAAACTCAGTAACAACACAGGCTCCAAGCTTCTTTGGTCCCCCAAGCTTCTTTGGTCCCCCAGGTTTCTTTGGTCCACCTGATTTCTTTGGCCCTCCAGGATTCTTTGGACCTCCAGGGTTCTTTGGACCACCTGACTTCTTCGGACCTCCAGGGTTCTTTGGTCCTCCAGGATTCTTTGGACCTCCAGGATTTGCTAAGTCATTAGGTGCAACAACATTGATTAGAACTCCAAACGGAACAGTTTCTGCTCAACAGATATCTGTTGGCGATGAGGTTATTGGGCTAAGAATTCCAGGAATTCCAGATGACTTTAGCTCACTTGTTTCTGGACCACTTCAAGATTTTCAGTATAACTTTACACAGGAACAACTAGACAATGCAGAAGAAACAATTGTTACAGTTGCAGGAAAAGATATTTTTGAGTCTGCTGGAGCAGTAGTGGTAAACTCAGATATTTATTCTACAAGACACTGGGTATTAGTAAAAAGAGGCGAAGAAAGAATTATGGTAAACGCTATCGCAATTCAAGAAGGTGACTTAATTTATAATTATGACACAAAGGACTTCTCTCCAATTGAAGTGTTTACTGTAGATCCTGACACATGGATTTCTGTATATTCAATTAACGTAGAGCCACAAGACTTTTACTTTACAGAAAGTGGTCTTGCTTTTGACGGAACTGCATTGGCAGAAGGAAATTCAGGCACAAACCAATAATTAATATTTTTATATTATGGGGGTGATAAAATGAAAGTATACATTGGCGAAGATGAACAACTTTTAGAGCCATATCTGTTTTATTCTGAAATGCCTCAAAGTGTTTTAGATGCTAAGCTTTGGTTTCATCACTCTTTAATTTTTGATGAAGAAACAGGAATAAAGTTATTAATATCTACTTACATGTGCACAGAAGATAGCAATAATTCTTATCCTCCAGGGTCTATTGTAGTTTCTAATAAAATATATAATGAGTTTCCAGTAACTCAGAGTTTGTGGACGATGGACAACTCCATAAATAGAGGCTATGTAGACCTAAAACACAGAAAAAAATCTTTTACGTTTCACAGCATCACAATCAATGATATGCTTGCAAGAGCTTTAGATGTTGATGTTAGAACGTATCTTTACTCAAAAACAGGAGCGACAGCACTTGGATCTGAGTGGATAAATAAAGTTTTTGATCTTAAGCTTTCTGATAAAAAGGTTGAAGTTGTAGATGATATTTTTCAATTTAGAAATTATTTATTCCCTATAGCTTATATGGAAAAGAGGTTGGTATATGTTGAAGACTCTTCCAAGTAAAACAAATTATTTATATTCAAATATAAATATGCCAGATAACTTTTTATCGTATTTAGATGGGTTTGACTCAAAAGATGATAGAATTTTTATTATTGAAAACGATGCGCTTACAGAAAAAGATCTAGTTGTCAATAAAGCAAAAAATATTTTTTTGGTATACACAGATGCAACATTTTTACTTTATCAGAATATTTCTGCTCTATTAAAGGATGCTTGCAAGATGTACAACATAGACACAACAAAACAAAAGTACTTTATTTATGGAAAAGTTGTACAGTATTCTTCAGAAACAAATAACCACTGGTATGATTTTCCAGGAATAAATAAACCATTTCTTCACGGCTTTTACTTTGTAGATGGCCAAGCTGAAATATTTTTTCAAAATAATGACAAAATAGAATCAAAAAATACAAAACAAAACGACATTATAATCAATAAGCCTACTGACTTAATCAAGATAAAAACAGACTCTACAATTAATGTTGTTGAGTTTTATATAGCTCCAATCTATATGCTTAAGTATAATCAGCCAGGCGTATGGTGTCCAATTTTAGTATGATATAATATTTAAAAGGGAGAGTAGATATGTTAGAAAATGCAGAATATTTAGCAACTGGAATAATGGTTTACAGAAATGTATTCAGTCCAGAGAAAAAGTATATTGAACGACTAGAAGACATTCTTGGCAAAGAGGATAACTCAAGATACGGCTGGAAGCCAAGCTATACAGGCTATGGCACAAGAAACACACAGTATAGAGACTGCTCTGATTTTAAGGTTAAATATAACTCAAACGGATCTCTTTCCACTCACTCAGATGTAATTCAAAAAGATAATTTTAATGAAACAGATAAAGAGTTAGCAAGACTTTGGGAAGATGCTTATTATGATCAGTTAAAACCAGTTGATGACTATAGAAATTTATTTAGCATGGCACCATTAAAATATTGGGAGTCTTTTAACTTTATTAAGTATGGCCCAGATCAGCATTTTCAGATACACTCAGATCATGGGTATTCCTATACCTGTGTGCTTTCTTTAGTGGGATACCTAAATGATGACTATGAGGGCGGAGAGTTGTATTTTGACAAACTAAACCTAAAGATTAAGCCAAAAGCTGGAGACCTATACCTATTTCCATCTTCTTATGTATACTCTCATGCAGCAATGCCAGTAACTTCTGGAACCAAGTATTCTCTTGTAACAATGCTTGATTATCTAGAAACAGCTCATACTCCAGAATACAGAAACTTAGAGGAAAAGTACTCAAAAGGTCTTTTGTAATGTACACAATTTCTGCATACAGAATCACTAATTATTGTGATATTAAGCAGTCATCTGTAAAACGCAAATGGATGGATGAAACCTATGAAAGGCATGCATATCATTGCTTTCCTGTATCTTTAACAAATAGTCTTGGATGGAGCATATCTTTTCCCGAAGATATATCGTTTGTGTGGGATGGAATATCTGATTCTTCTAGCAATCACATAAGGGTTTTAAGTGGCGAAAAGTATGTCTCAACAAAAAGAGCTAATGGGACGCTCAGTTTTAATACGGGTGTACTATTTGAAACAGATGAAAATGTTAGCATGATGGCCATGCCAGTTCCAAATGAATTTAACCCAGACTTTCAGATTTTTACAACAATTATGACCTCTTCCTTTTTTGCTGGGGAGTTTCCAGTTGTAGCCAGAGTTCTTTCATCAAACAAAATAATAACAATTAAAGCAGGAACTCCAGTAGCAAATATCCTTCCTATATCCCTTACAGATTTACAAAATTCTGAAATTGTTTTTAAGAAAAAAAGAACAAAGAGTGAACCACCTTGTAATCCAGCTTTTAGTGCACAAATAAGAAAAGAAATTTTAGATTCTGGAAAGTGGACAAATTTTTATAGAGATGCAGTTAGTCCATGTGGTGATAAAATTGGCAATCATGAAGTAAAAGCAATAAGACTAGGAGTAAGAGAAGAATGAGTATTATAAGTTTTCATTCACATCAAAGATATAACGATGGTGGAAACATTAACGACCCATCGCCAGCCAAGTCTTTTGTTCCTAAGTGGTTTGCTTCTGCAGACAGGCACTGGAAAGATCCTCACGGAAACATAATGAAAAACTCTTACGGAGGAGACTCTCTGTCTTTTAAGTCATGTCCAGCTTTACTAGATACGTTTACAGCAGGCTATGTGTTAAGAACACCTTGTGATATCAACTTTGTAGAGGTTGACGGGGTAATTGTTCCGCAGGTTGCTGAAGGGTATGAAGGGTTTTGTGACATACGTGGAGAAATGCCAGGACTAGAGGTTCCTTATGGGCATAGCAAAACAGGCTACCACTGGTATCCAAACTGGGGTATCGGATTACCTGAAGGTTATAGTGCTTTATGCATGAACCCAATAAACCATTTTGAACTACCATTCATTACTATGTCAGGAATAATAGATAGTGATAGAACAAACACACCAGGATTGCTTCCATTTTTTATAAGAGAAGGATTTACTGGCAAAATTAGTGCAGGCACTCCTTATTTGCAAATCATTCCCATCAAGAGGGAGGACTGGTCTATGGATAAGGTATACTATACATATGCTGGTATCCTTAATAGGCACCAAAAACAAGCAAATGATTTTAGAGTCCCAGAAGGCGGGGCTTATAAAAAAAGATTTTGGCAAAGAAAGAGGTATGAATAATGAAGCATGACACAAGCATGAACATGGCTAATTTTAATGCAAAGTCAATAACCCCTTCTGGATTTTTTGGCAACTCAGAGAAAAACATTGTAGAAGTAGAGAATTTTTTGACACAAGAAGAGATAGATATTCTTGTAGACTTTTCAAAGAAAAACTCTTCGTTTGATGTGAATAAAACTGAATACAATGAAAATGGAACTTTAATTTATGACGATAATGTGTGGGTAAATAGAGTTGCTACAACAGAAACGTTGTCTAAGACTGGACCAGAGATACTAGTATTAATAGAAAACATTATCAAAAGATTTCAACTAATAATAGAAGACTTTTTTGAGGTAAAGGTGATTCCTACAGGACCAGCCCTTGTTAGATGGCCAGTAGGAGCCAGACAAGAGCCACACGCAGACAAAGAACTGCACGAAGGTCCAGATGCTGGAACAGCAAATGCTTTTCCTTGGTACGACCTAGGGACAGTTTTTTATCTGAATGATGATTACGAGGGTGGAGAATTATACTTTCCTCAGCATGGAATTGAATTTAAACCAAAGCCTGGAGCAGGATATTTTTTCCCAGGAGATATGAACTATATACATGGAGTAAGACCAATAATTTCTGGATGCAGGTATACCTCTCCAGTATTTTGGACAATATCAAAACTTCCAGAAAAATGGACGGGACCAAAGGAGATAAAAAATGTTTAATGCTGTTAAGCACAAGGATCAATGTTTTACCATTGAAAACTTTATGACACCAGAAGAATGCAAGAGCGTAATTGAGTATCTTGAATGGCAAAATGAAAAGAATATTCTGACATGGAATCAGATCTCTTTCTATGATTCTTATGCTGTTGGTTTTTGGCCTATAGATCCAAGTTTGTTGATGTTTGGATTGCAGCCAAACTATTTTCATGAAATACTAAAGCCAAGGATTAAGATGGCTGCACAGCAGGTAATGGAAAGAGAGCTTTCTGAGGTAAGTTATCATGCTCAAAAATGGATTGACGGAGCATTTGCATCATTCCATTCCGATAACTCAGACGAAGATGGAAATCCCACTACTTTTGAAAAAAGTAAGTTTGCTGCTTTTATTTATTTGAATGAAGACTTTGATGGTGGATTCTTAAACTTTAAGCACTACCCAATTACAGTAAAACCAAAGACTGGAACACTAGCAATCTTTGCTGGTGGACACACTAATGAGCATGAGGTCACTATGGTTCACGGTGGAACGAGATACACTGTTGGTTCTTTTTGGGATAATGCAAGCTCAACCTATGATGAAGATAGAAAAAGAGAGATGGAAGAAGAGCTAAGAATTATTCGTGAAAAACAAGATCTTGAATATAAAAAATGGGCTGATGAAAAAGCAGCTGGAATTAAGCCTGTATACATTGGAAAAAATGGTGAGGTTTGATGCAGCTAAATCCAGAACATCTGGATGAAAGAATAATTTACTACAAAGAAATTATTTCTAACCCAGATGAAATTGTAAAGTATTTTGAATTTATTGATCAAAACCCTTGGGATGACTGGATTTCTAGCGATAATAGTAATTTAAGGCATGGGTTTAGCAAAAGAGTTTCCTACTTAGATGTAGACAGAGATAATAAAAGGCTGTCATTAATGTCTAGCTCAATAAAAAATGCTATTACTTCAGCAACTGAATACTATAGATCAAAAATTGAAACAAAAGATGTTGGCATACCAAGCTTTTTTGATATTAAAAAGTATACAGACGGAGCTGACATGGGGACACACACAGACTCAGAAGATGATTCAGATAAAAAGCATCCAGTTCTTTCTGCTGTTTTATATTTAAATAATAATTATGGTGACGGAGAGATTGAGTTTATTAAGCAAGGAATAAAAATAAAACCAGATCCAGGAAGCCTAATACTTTTTCCATCTGTCCCACCTTATTACCATAGACCAATACCAGTAACACACGGAACAAAGTATATGGTTCCATTTTTCTTGTATGAGAAGGGGGCATTTTAAGATGATGTTCTATGGAGCAAAAATTAAAGATAATTGTTTTTATTTTATTAAGACATTATCTGAAAATAAAAGCCTAGTTAAGTTTATAGATGAGATGGAGAATGATTCATCATCGTATCAAATGATCCCGTCATGGGAAAAACTTGACAATGCCTTTAAGAAACCTCTTTACAAAAACAATAAATCTGATAACACTCGTGTTTATCAAAAATCACTATACATAATAAATAGTGTGGATAGTGGGGTTAGATATTGTTTAAACTTATTCTGTGAAAATTCAGACTTTGAAACTTTTGACATGAAAGATATTTCGTTATACAAAATTGATTCACCTAGAGAAAAAGACATAATAAAAGAATTAGAAAGACAAGAAGACGACCTGTACTCTGCTTACATGTTTATCAACAATGAGCCAGGAAAGGTTGAAATATTGTTCCCTAGAAATGGTCAAGCTTTTACTATAGATGAGTCTAGCATTTTTGTTGTTTCCAACAAAGAAGAAGTTCAAATTAAATATTTTTCAGACCAACCTTTGTATATGTCAAAAGCAAATGTTGACTTTAAAAATAAAAGGGTAGAGAATCAAAATGTATGAGATAAAGGTAAAGGATCCCGTAGTAAAAAGTAACATCTTTAATGATGAATATTTTAATCAAATTAAAGAATACTTTGCAAACCATGATATTTTAAAGCAAGAAGAATATCACTACTATGGCAGCAAAAGAGTAGACTCTTACACTGACCCATTGTTAGACGAAATACAAAAAATGTTAATGCCTATGGCTAAAGAGGTTTTTCAATCAGAAACCCTACTTCCCACATATGCAGTATTTTCAGAGTACTCTGGACCAACTGCGTATTTAGATAAACACAGGGACGTTGGTCCATGTACCTACACCATAGATATATGCCTTTATAAGGGGTCTGATTGGCCTCTGTTTATTGAAGACAAAGAGTATAACTGGGGACCAAACGAAGGTATATTCTTTTATGCAAATGATCAAGACCACTGGAAAGAAGATTTTCCAGAAAAAGATAATAATAAAGTTGGGCTATTATTTTTACACTATGTAGAGCCAGACCACAAGTGGTGGTCAGTTCCAGAAAAGATGCGTCCGTTGTTAAGAAACAATATAAAGCATCTTAAAAAAGATAGCTAGAGCATTTAAAAAAGAAAAGCACTGTTCACCTAAACTATACATTTAGGATTAATTTGTGCGTAAAACTTACTTAAAATGTTATGCTATACTTATAGTACTCTACAAAAGTTAGAGCACTTATCTCTTTGAAAGGTTTTTATATGTCTGAAACTGTTTTTTCTTTTCGCTTGTCGGAAGATTTTGTCAATAAATATTCAACTACACCAGCTCCATTTGGTTTTCAGGATGCGGGGGCTAATTCGTTAGGAGAAATTACATTTATTCGTACATATTCTCGTGTAAAGGAAAATGGGACTAAAGAGCGTTGGTATGAAGTTTGCCGTCGTGTAATTGAGGGCATGTACTCAGTACAGAAAAACCATGCAAAGGATAACCGTCTGCCTTGGAATGATAACAAGGCTCAGAAGTCTGCTCAAGAAGCATTTCAGAGAATGTTTGAACTTAAGTGGACACCTCCAGGCCGTGGCCTTTGGGCATTTGGTACGCCTATGACAATGGAGAAGAGAAACTCTGCTTCCCTCCAGAATTGTGCAATGGTTTCTACTCGTGACATTGATCGTAATGATCCAGGTGCTTTGTTTGCCTGGGTAATGGATGCATTGATGTTGGGTATTGGTGTTGGATTTGACACCCTTGGTCAAGACAAGCAAATGACTATTTATGCTCCAACAGAGCCAGCAGCTATCTATGAAATTCCAGATACTCGTGAAGGATGGGTAGAGTCAGTTCGTCTTTTGGTCAATTCTTTTCTTCGTCAAAATCAGCCTATCCAGGAATTTAACTATGACCTTATCCGTCCTCTAGGAGCCCCTATTAAAGGCTTTGGAGGGGTTGCTAGCGGTCCAGCACCACTTATTGATCTTCACACTCGCATTCGCAATGTTATTGGCTCTAGAGCTGGGGAACAGTTAGATAGCCGTGCAATTGTTGATATCGTAAACCTAATTGGTACATGTGTTGTTTCTGGAAATGTTCGTCGTTCTGCTACCCTTGCTTTGGGTACACCAGAAGATGATGGATTTATTAACTTGAAGAATCCAGAAGTATTCCCAGAGCGTAACTCATACGATCCAGAAAAACCAGGTTGGGCATGGATGAGTAACAACTCAATCGCTGCTGAGGTTGGAACTAAGTATGAAGACTATGTAGATTTAATTGCAGACAACGGAGAGCCTGGATTTATTTGGCTTGATGTTGCTCGTAATTATGGTCGCCTTGCGGATGCTCCTGACTACAAGGACACTCGTATTATGGGCTTTAATCCTTGTGCGGAGCAGCCATTGGAAAGTTATGAATTGTGTACACTTGTAGAGGTGCACCTAAATCGTCATGAATCCAAGGAGGACTTCCTCAAGACGTTGAAGTTTGCATACCTTTATGGAAAGACTGTAACTCTTATGCCAACACACTGGCAGCAGACAAACGGTATCATGCAGAGAAACCGTCGTATCGGAACATCTCTTACAGGTATCGCTGCATTTGCTGATGAGCATGGACTTCCAACAACTCGTGAGTGGATGGATGAAGGCTATAATACAATTCGTAAATATGACCACCAGTACTCAGAGTGGCTCTGTGTTCGTGAATCAGTTCGTGTAACAACAGTCAAGCCTTCTGGATCAGTATCACTTCTTTCTGGTGCTACTCCTGGAGTTCACTGGGGACCTGGTGGAGCTTTCTATCTTCGTGCTATTCGCTTTGGCAACCAAGATCCAATGCTTCACTTGTTTAAAGCAGCAGGGTATAAGATTGAAGCAGATCTAGTATCAGCTAATACCTCAGTAGTCTACTTCCCAGTGGCATCAGGACATAAGCGTTCTGAAAAGCAGGTAAGCCTATTTGAGAAGATTGGTCTTGCAGCAACCGCTCAGAAGTACTGGTCAGACAATGGTGTTTCTGTAACACTTTCATTTGACAAAGAGGAAGAAAAGAAATTTGTTGCACCAGCTCTTAATATGTACGAGGGACAGCTAAAGGCAGTTTCATTCCTTCCAATGGGAAATAAGACATATCCTCAGCAACCTTATACAGAAATCACAAAGGAAGAATATAATTCTTACATTGGAGAGATTAAGACAATTGACTGGTCTGCTATTTATGATGGGGCAGAAAACCTTGAAGCTGAGGGTGAAGCCTATTGCACAACAGATTCATGCATGATTAAGATTTAGTTCTTCTTAAAAGGATTAATCTTATTTAGTATTTTCTTTAAAATACGTTCAATCTTTTGTTCCATTTGGCCACCAGGAGTTTCGTCTCTATAGTGAGCTGTTTGAAAATATGGGCTATGCATCATCTTGTTGAAATGATCTCTTGTCATTTTTATATTATAACAGGGTATTAAAGTTGTCATTTCTATGTCAACATTTGACAAGATATGCTATACTTATGGTATGAGCATGGACATGAATACACTAAAAGACCCAAGAACTGGCGAGTCAATTGTCAAAAATGTACGTAGACAGGTTATTGAGAAGAAATATAACTGGGGTCTTTATGTATATAAAAAATCCAACGGAAAGTATTTTACTGATGGAGAAGGTAATGTTTTGAACATTGAGTCAGTAAGAAATGATATAGCTAAGATTGCAGAGCTAAAGCAGGCAGCAATCCACTATGGAGATCCAGGAGATGGCGAAGCAGTTTTTGTTCCAGGGCTCACAAGAATTACAGATGAAGAGCATTCAGAACAAATGGATAGAATGAAGTCAGGCCTTATTCCATCTATGAATGACCTTGGTGCATGGCATGCAGCACAACAGACACTTAATGTTTCAGGTAAGGATGCGTTTGATGAGTGATTATGGCTATGAGACAATTCAAGCAGCTTTAAATACACAAGAAGAACCAGAAAATCAATTTAAAGCACAGGATCCATTTAATAAATCTTGGGAAGAGCTAAAAGGGTATAGTGGTATTTCAGACAACTTTAAGCGTCGCACAACTCGTCAAGTAAATAAGGCTATGACTAATGATGGCTATCTTGCAACAAATGCAAACCTTAATCTTTTAAGTCCTCAATATCTTTCGTCTGCTTCTGCAGATCCAAAGGGTCTTGACGATACTGGTTCAAAGGCAATTAATCCTGGACTTGTGTATCGCAATGGTTACGGATTATTTGATGTTATTACTCCGCCATACAACATATATGAGCTGGCTAATTTTTATGATACATCGTTTGCAAACCATGCAGCTATTGATGCAAAGGTAGCTAATGTTGTTGGGCTTGGATACCGTTTTGAAATTTCTGATGGAACGCTATTAAGTCTTGAAAATAAGGACGACTCAGAGGCAGTAAAAAGAGCACGTTCAAGAATTGAAAGAGCCAAGCTAAGTCTTCGTAACTGGCTTGAATCATTAAATGATGATGACTCATTTACAAAAACAATGGAAAAAGTTTACACAGATGTTCAAGCTACTGGTAATGGGTATATTGAAATTGGTAGAACAATTAATGGTGAAATTGGTTATATTGGACACATTCCATCAGCAACGATGAGAGTCCGCCGTATCCGTGATGGTTTTGTTCAGATCATAGGTCCAAAAGTTGTTTACTTTAGAAACTTTGGAGCAACAAATCAAAACCCACTTACAGGAGATAATCGTCCCAACGAAATTATTCATATTAAGTCATATTCTCCACTCAATACATATTATGGAGTTCCTGATGTAGTTGCAGCTTTGCCATCACTTATTGGTGATCAGCTTGCCGTTCAATACAACATTGATTATTTTGAGAACAAAGCTGTTCCACGATATGTGGTAACTCTAAAGGGAGCAAAACTTTCTGCGGATGCAGAAGATAAGATGTTTAGATTCTTGCAGACAGGACTTAAGTCTCAATCACACAGAACACTTTACATACCACTTCCTGGAGACAATGATCACTCCAAGGTTGAGTTTAAGATGGAAGCTGTTGAAAATGGAATTCAAGAAGGTTCATTTAAAGAGTACCGCAAGCAAAACCGTGATGATATTTTAGTTGCTCATCAGGTACCTATGTCAAAACTTGGTGGGTCTGATTCAGGAGCAATTGCTGCAGCCCTTGCACAAGATAGAACTTTTAAAGAGCAGTTTGCTCGTCCAGAACAAGAATACCTTGAAAAGGTAATTGGAAAAATTATTAAGGAACAAACAGATGTTCTTGAATTTAGATTTAATGAGCTAACACTAACTGATGAAATTGCTCAAGCACAAATTCTTGAGAAGTATGTTAAGTCTCAAATTATGCTTCCTAATGAAGCTCGTGAAATTTTGAATCTTCCTCAAGCAGAGCATGGGGATGAGCCACTTGTGTTAAATCCAAAAGATGCAGCAGATGGAAACGCTAACAGAGAACGGGACACAGAAAGAGCTAATAATGCTTCAGATGGCCCAACAACTGTTAGTGGAAGAAATCCAAAAGGTGAAGGAAGATCAACAAAATAATGTTCTCTACATACAAAACAAATGTTTTTAGCGAAGATGTTTTTGAAAAGATAAAAGACTTTCATAAAGAAAAAATTGAAACTGCTAAACATAAAAGGTACTCTGACGAAATGGGAAGGTATTATGTAATAACACGTTTTCCTGAAGACATAACGGAAGCCATTATAAAAAAGGCAGAAGAAGAACTTGGGATGGAAAACCTTGATATTGTATATGCTCAAATTATTAGATACCAAATCCAGCACGGAGAAGTTCCATTCTTGATTGACCATACGGATAAGCTATATTGCACATGTATTCTGGATATTGGAATTGGCGGGACCATAGATTGGCCACTGATTGTTGAGGGCGAAACTTTCCCTAGCGTTCCAAATTCTGTTGTATTTTTAAAGGGAGAGCTGGATCACCACTCAAGGCCAGAGTACCCATCCTCTAACGAAGAAGACTTTTTGGACCTAATGTTTGTACACATAGGGCAAAAAGGAGACAATAATATGAAGATGGCAGATAACTTTTTTAGCATGTCTGAAGAGCGTTTTGAAGCAGCACTTAGGTCTATGATTCTTCAAAATGACCCATGGTATGGGACTTCTCGTGGAAGTAACTCAGAATCTAAAAAAAGTAGGGTATAATTACATTGAAATGACTATATCTAAAGCACACTGGAGCACAGACGGCGACAAGCTTCGCCTTTCAATGCCCTTTGGAAAAGTAGACCAGGAAAGACGCATCGTCTCAGGTTTTGCATCCCTAGATAATCTAGACAAGCAAAACGATATTGTGACAACAGAAGCGTCAATGGCTGCATTTGCAAAATTCCGTGGAAACATTAGAGAAATGCACCAGCCAATTGCTGTTGGCAAGATGATTAATTTTAAAGAAGAAAAATATTTTGATCCAGAGTCAAAGAAGTTTTACAAGGGAATTTATGTTTCTACATACATTTCAAAGGGTGCACAGGATGCCTGGGAGAAAGTTCTAGACGGAACATACACAGGTTTTTCTATTGGTGGACGAATGAATAAGTGGGACGATGCATATGATGAAAAAGCAGATGCACAGATTAGAATTATTAAGGATTATGATCTTGTTGAGTTGAGTCTTGTAGATTCCCCAGCAAATCAGTTTGCAAGCATTATGTCAGTTGAAAAGGTTGATGGAATAGATACAATTAAAGGTGATGGTGTTGACACTGTTCTTGAGAATGTTTTCTATGATGCAGAAAATGGAATTGTTCTTACTTCAGAAGAAGAATCACATATCAGCCCAGTATCTGGCAATGAGATGAAAAACATTGGTTTTGTAGAAAAGAATGATGCAGAAAAAACCACAATGATAAAGTTCTTAGTTGATAGTGCTAAAGGCATTAATACATCTAAGATTACAAAGGAGGTAAGTCCTATGACAGAAGAAACAACAGCAGTTGTTGATGCTCCAGTTGCAGAAGTTGCAGTTGAGGCACCAGCAGTAGAAGCAGTAGTTGAATCAGTTGAGGTCGCTCCAGAGGCACAGCCAGCAACAGAAGCAGAAGCTCCAGTTGAAACAGTAGTAGCTGAAGAAGCTCCTGCAGTTGAAGCTGAGAAGTCTGATGTGGTTGCTGATAGTGCTACATCTTCAATAGAAGATGATGTACAGAATCCAGAAGCAGAAATTGCTGAAAAGTCTGACGAAGTAATTGCAGCTGCAGTTACAGAACTCAAGGATTCTGTTACTAATGCCTTTGGCGATCTAGCAGCAACATTGAAATCACTTAGTGAAGAAGTTGCTGATTTGAAGAAATCTCTTGATGCCACAACGACTGATGTAAATCAGATCAAGGGAACCTTTAATGAAATTGGAAAGAGAGTAGATGCCGTAGAGCAAGATACTGCTTTCCGCAAGTCTGGCGATCTTGGCGAGATCGTGCAGGAACCAGTAATGGTTCAAAAATCCCTATGGGGCGGACGTTTCCTCAAATCATCCGACCTATACAACTAACATAAAAAATCACTAGGAGGTGAACAATATGTCAGAAGATATCGTAAAGAACTACCCAGGTTCTCCAACAGTAAGCCACAATCACAGAGGTGATGGTGCATTTGCTTCAGGAGGAGCTTCAGACGCAGCTATTGTAGTCAATGGCCGTGAAGGAACTTTGGGTAACATTGATACAGCAAACTTTGGCTCTTTCGGAGCTAACTCTGTATCTCCATCAGGAACACCTGGTGGAATCTTGCTACCTGAGCAGGCTCGCCGCTTCATTGATTATGTGTGGGATGCTACTGTTCTCGCTAAAGATGGACGTAGAGTTACAATGAGAGCTAACACCATGGAACTTGAGAAAGTTAACGTTGGTGAGCGTGTAATTCGTGCAGCAGCACAGGCAGATCCTACATTTACAAATGCAGGCGCAACATTTACAAAGGTTGAACTTACAACAAAGAAGATTCGTCTTGATTGGGAAGTCTCAACAGAAGCACTTGAGGATAACCTTGAGGGTGGAGCTCTTGAAGACCACCTAGTTCGTCTTATGACAACTGCTTTTGCTAACGACATTGAAGATCTTGCTATCAACGGTGACGGTTCAACAGGACAGTTCCTTTCAATTATGGAAGGATTTATCCACAAGGCTACTTCAGACGACGTTGCTCACGAGTCAATCGTGACAGTTGCTGACAATGCTTGGACACCAACTGTAATGCAGGACCTTATCCTTGCAATGCCACGTAAGTACCGTGCACTTAAGAATAACCTTAAGTTCTACGCAGGTACAGATGCATTCCAGGGTATCGTAAAGCATAACGGTACACTTGCAGACGCAATCGCAGAAGCATTTGCTGGTACTCCAGCAGGTACACCTGCAAACCGTCAAGCATACCTTGATGGTCAGGGACAGACATTCGGTGGAGCACGTACAACACGTGTTCTTGGCGTTGAAGTCCAGGAAGTTCCATACTACCCTGCAGGATATGTAGATATTACATTCCCACAGAACCGTGTATGGGGATTCCAGCGTGATATCACTGTAAACCGCTTCTACCAGCCAAAGAAGGACACAATTGAATACACAGTATTCGTCCGCTTTGGTATTCAGTGGGAAGAGCTTGATGCAGTTGCTTACGCAGATGTAGCATCAGATTCATAATCTGACTCATCCTTGACTTGGGAGGGTAGTGTAATAGCTACCCTCCTTTAGTCCTTTATAGGGAGAATATATGTCATATCCAGGAGAACAGCCAATACAGCACACACACGCTGGAACAGGAGCAATTGCTTCATTAGGAACCCCAGGTGTTATTATTATGGGCCAAGGTGGTTTGCAAACAAATACATTAGGAAATCTTGAAGGTGCAAACTTTGGAGAACTAGGTCCAAACTCAGTTAATCCTTCAGGAACACAAAATGGTATAAGATTACCAATGCAGAATAATTTTGGAAGAAGTAAAAGACGTTAATTCTGGTATAATGTCATAGGAGGATTACATGTTAAATATTGATGAATTATCAACAAAGACCGTAATGGAAATTAAGTCTTTTGCAAAGAAGAATAATATTGACCTCCTTGGCGCAACAAAAAAAATAGAGATACTTGAAATAATTAAAGCATGGACACCAGAAAAGATTGTAGAGCCAGTTGTAGACAAAAACGAAAAAGTTGCTGTCTATTCTCAAAAGAGCCTGTTCTGGAATGGTTTGGGAGAATTGAAAAAGGGGTATAACATAGTGACTAAGGAGGCATCCGAAAAATGGACAACTCACAAGGCAGTTCGCATAGCGACTCCAAGTGAAGTAGCTTCATATTACGGTAAATAATAATGATAGTACTAAGACTACCGCCGTTTCCAATTGAAATTAAGTATGATGTTCCAGCCCCAGATACTGACTATCTTTTTACAATTGAGAATGCCCCGAAGACAGTTGAGGCTTCAGAGGTTTTAACGTCAGATGAAAATTCTCAAATTACATTTACTCTTACAGGAGATTTTGTTACATTTGATCATGACTACTCTGTATCAATTTATGAAATAGAGGAAGATGTAGCAAGCAATATTTTAGTACAAGATATCTTAAGCATTGTTCGTCCATATGTTGATCCAAGAACTCTTGGTACAACTGCAACAGAAATAGCAAATGCTCAATACAATGAGCGAATTGCTAGGGCTATTGTTGATTCCCTAATAAGCCGTGGATTTACTTTTGAGAAAAAAGTTCTTGAGGTAGTTGGACAAGGAACAGACTACATGCCAGTATGGGAAACTATCTATGATATTTCAGAGGTTTGGGAAAATGGAGTTAAGGTTTATGATAATACTCTTACTCCACCATATCTAACTGATTATACTTTTATGGTAACAAAAGATAGATCTGCAATAGTTAAAGTTCCAGTAGCATCTGTAGCAACAGAAATGCAAAATCGTGCAGAAAGAAAGCCAACCAAGTATCCGTATGCTGGATCAGATTCATTTTATGCTTATGCCCCATATGAAAATTTTGATAACGCATGGTTAAACACAAGAAATCAATCAGTATCATTTCCAGAAGGATACGATTATATCTTTGTCTATGAAGCAGGATATAAAGTAATCCCCAACGATGTTCGTGATGCAGTAAAAATGTTAATTGATGATATTGCCTGCGGAAAGATTGATCACTATAAAGCATACGTAACAGATTATGAGACTGATCAATTTAAGATAAAATATGATCCATCTAAATTTGCTGGAACTGGAAATATTCTTGTTGATATTATTCTTGACAAATACATAACAGACCTAAGAACCCCAGGAATGCTGTAATGAATTGCGACTCAACTGACTTCCTGTACCCACTACTTGCTGATCTCTATTATCCAATAGTTACTCAAAGTACTTATGGCCAAGCAAAAAAAGAATGGGTGCTTGACAGAACAATTGCAGTTAACGCAGAAACATTGACTAGGAAAGCAATACAAGACATTCAGCCAGCTGTTTTTCTTCAGCATGAAGGAAAGCTAATTGCCCGTACAAAGAATGATCCAAGAGTTTCAACACACGAAGAAAATAATGCTGTAACAAACATATTAATAACAAATATTAGATTCCCAAATGGAGAAATTGTCTATAAAGAAACTGCAGGACCAAGAAACGGCAGAGGAACAATATACGAAATTGCAACAATTGAACCTTTTATTGGTGGCTTTCAAACTATTGAGTTTTATCAGATGCTATGGCGAAAGTCTGAAAATCAGTCTGTAGGTGACTAATGAGAGTAGCAATAGACATTAAAGCTTTTGAAAAAAAATTGCTTAATATCACAAACTATTCTTTTGGATTTTTAGATGGCATACATGCTGGCAAACACATATTTTTAGAAAATTTTGGGGACAGCGTAGTTCAGGTATTACAACTTTATATTGACTCACAGGCTAGAACAAATCCTCAATCACTACATCATGTATATGAATGGTATAAAGTTGGAAACCCACTAGCAAGATTGTTTGATATAAAATCAACAGCAAATCGTAATGGGGTTTCAATTAATGCAACATTTACTCAGTCAAGCACACTATCTTACGATTCTAATGAGCCATTTGTTGACAAGGCAAGAGTTATGGAGTCTGGAAAGACTATACACATTAGACCAAAAAATGCAACCATGTTATCGTTTGATGTAGATGGAGAACAGGTATTTACTAAAAAAGAAATAACAGTGGAAAATCCAGGTGGAGATTATGTTGAAGGTTCATTCAAGGATGTTGTAGATGAATTTTTTGGTTCTTATTTTACTCAGGCATTTATGCGTTCATCTGGACTTTATGAGTACTTAAAGAAGCCATCAGTATATAAAGATAATTTAAGGTCTGGCTCAGTGCGAGGTAGGTCTGCAGGGTATGAAGTGGGATTTAGATGGATAACAGGTGCAAGGATTGGTGTAGAATAAGACTATGGTAAGTATATCTCAAACAGGATTTCCACCATTATTTATTAATGGTTATCTCCAACAGCAGTTTAAAGACTTTGGCATTATTGGAAGTGGTGTCAATGATTCAGTCTTTATGGCGGTAACCCCATCAAACATAGATGAACTATATAATAATATACTAGAAGGAAACGCTTACCCAGACCCACTTATGATCGTTTATGACAGAATGCTAAGAGTAAATCCAAGCCCGTTTTATATGAGAAAAAGAGAGCAGATTATATATACCGTTCACTCAACCAGCCTAGACAAGGTTCTAGGGGCTCACAGGGTCATTTCAGAGGCTTTGGACAGGATGGATGCATCAGCAGAGGATGTTAATGCCTGGATAGCCCAAAACCCCGTTTCAGACGGAAATAGCTCAGTTCAAAATGTATATTTTCACAATTTTAGAGTCTACCAAATTAATGAAACAAGAGACTTATTGGACCTTGCCTCAGTAAGGACCATTTTTAGGAATAAAATTATAGTTGAGTATGACTACCATGTGGTCAACCCATATTATAATTAAAAAGGCTGTTATACTTGGCTTGAGGAAACAACGCCAAACATTTTAACTATTTAGAAAAAGAGGTGAAAATATGGCAAACTACAGTCGTGGTACTTCTACCAACATCATCGTTGGAGCAGCTGCACTTTTTGTTGCAGACACAACTCTAGACGCTACTTCATTGACAGCTTTTGAGTCAACAAAGTCATTCCGTGACACTCTCACAAATGATGCTGACTACACAAACGTTGGTTACACAATGAACGGTCTTGAACTTAACTTCCAGCCAGATTTCGGCGAAGTTAAGGTTGATCAGGTTCTTGATGCTGCTAAGCTTTACAAGCAGGGCATGAAGGTTGATCTCAAAACATCATTCGCAGAAGCAACACTTGAGAATCTTCTTCTCTCACTTGCATATGCAGACTCAAAGCTTGGCCTAAAGTCAGCTAAGGGAACTTCAGCAGGACAGGCACTTGACCTTTCTGCAGGAGACATTGGAGAATGTCCAGTAGAGCGTGGAATCGTTGCAGTTGGTCCTGGAACAGGTGACTGCGTTGATTCAGCAACAGTTGAGCGTGTTTACACAGCATACCGTGCATTGTCAATTGACAACGTAACAGTATCTGCTAAGCGTGATACACCATCAGAGTTCGCTGTTACATTCCGTCTTCTTCCAGAAGATGTATCTGGTTCATACGGTAAAATCGTAGATCGTACTTTCGCACCAGCTTCATAATTTAATATATCGTAACTTGGCCCACTTCTTTTTGAGGTGGGCCTTGTTGCTTTTGTGGTAGAATTAAATGATATGGCAACAGTGGTTTATAAACATAAAAATATTACACTCATGAATGGCAAAGAAATAGAGTTAATGCCTCTTAAGATCAAGTATCTTCGTGAGTTAATGGATATTTTTTCAAAAATAACAGAAGTAGAAACTGAAGACGAAACAATTCAGGTTTTGATTGAGTGTACTAGGATTGCTATGAAGCAGTACTGCCCTGAAATATCAAAAACAATTGAAGATGTTGAAGATAATTTAATCTTAGATCAGATATATGATATTTTAGATTTTGGGGCGGGTATAAGATTAAAGCAAAATATAGAAGATGAAGAAAAACAAGAAAAAGAAAAAAAGTCATCAGAGAAAAAAGATGCCCCGACTTGGGAAACACTAGATTTAGCTAAGCTTGAGGCTGAAGTATTTTTGTTGGGCATATGGAAGGACTATGATGAGCTTGAAAAGTCTATGTCTATGCCAGAATTACTAACAACATTAGAAAGCAAAAGAGAGCTAGATTATTCTGAGAAAAAATTTCTTGCAGCTATCCAAGGTGTAGATCTTGATGAAAATGAAGAAAAAGGCCAAAAAGAATGGGAAGACATGAAGGCAAGGGTATTCTCTGGTGGCGCAACAAGTAACAGTAATGATATACTTGCATTACAGGGAGTAAACGCCCAAAAGAACGGATTTGGCATAGGGATGGGATTAGATTATGATGACAGTCGTGACCCTTCTCTTATGCTATAATTAATACAATACAACAGGAGGAATAATGGCAACAACTATACATGAAACTGAAACTGTAACCCTTATGGATGGTACAGAGATTCAGGTTCGTCCTCTCAAAATTTCACTTCTTCGTAAATTCATGAAGACATTTGAGAAGGTTGCAGCAGTGGCGGAAGACAATGATAAGTCAATGAATCTACTAATTGATTGTGTGCTTATCGCAATGGAGCAGTACAAGCCAGAACTATCAAAGGATAAGGCTGCGCTTGAGGAGATCCTAGATCTTCCTACAGTTTACAAGATTATTGAAGCTGCATCTGGTTCGCCAGTAGCAATTTAATCTAACAATATAATATAGCAAATGAGGTGAAAATCAGTGTCTGACGTTAATGCTAATATTGGCGTAAACATTGATTCCTCACAGGCTTTAGATGAGTTAAAGAGACTGCAAAGACAGATCTCTGAGTTTAATCTTGCTATAGCCAAATCAAACGAAGCAGCAGCATTAGCACAGAAGTCTCTGCAGAGAAACCTTATCAATAGCATTAATTCTATTGGTGCATTCTCTGCAGAGCTTCGTACTGTTAACACAACGGCAGAATCATTTACCAGAGCCCTTGAAGGCAATAAGCTTTCAATGCGTGAATACTTTAGGTATGCTGCCGCATCTACAAAAACATTTGGTGGACAGTTTAGGTCTGAGCTAGACACACTCAATAAAGTTGCCGTAGAACGTGTAAAAACATTACAGACTCAATATATTAAGCTTGGTCGTGATGCTAATGGAGCAATGAAGGCAATTGCAGTAAGACCTCTTGTTCTTGATATGAAAGATCTGGCAACGCAAACACAGATCACAGCACAGAAGCAGGCATTATTTAATCAGTTAATGAGGCAGGGATCTACACAACTTCTTAACTTTGGTAAGAATACGCAGTGGGCTGGTCGTCAGCTTATGGTTGGTTTTACCTTGCCTCTTATGGCTTTTGGAGCAGCAGCATCTAAAGCCTTTAGAGACCTTGAAACAGAAGTTATTAAATTTAGAAAAGTATATGGTGATCTAGGGACAGATCCAGTACAAACAGAAAAAGCATTAGAGGGAATTAAATCTCTTGCAGACGGATACACAAAATATGGAGTTGAAGTATCAAAGACAGTTGGCTTAGCATCACAAGCTGCTGCAGCAGGTTTTAAAAATGCTGACCTACTGGCTCAAACAGAAGCAGCAACAAAGCTTGCAATTCTTGGACAAATTGAGCAACAGCAAGCACTTGAGACAACAATATCCTTGCAGAACGCCTTTAAAATTTCTTCAACTGAGCTTGCCTCAACAATTGACTTCCTTAACGCAGTAGAAAACCAGACAGTTACATCCCTTGACGATATTACTGTTGCCATTCCAAAGGTAGCTCCAGTAATTCAATCTCTTGGTGGCGATGTAAAAGACCTAGCCTTCTTCATGACAGCGATGAAGGAAGGTGGAATCAATGCATCAGAAGGTGCTAACGCACTTAAGTCTGGTCTTGCTTCTTTAATTAACCCAACAAATAAAGCAACTGCAATGCTTGCAGGCATGGGAATAAATATTGATGCTATTGTTACAAAAAATGCTGGGAATCTTAAGAAAACTGTAATTGAGTTTGCTCAGCAATTAGATAAGCTTGATCCATTATCAAGGGCTAGAGCAATTGAAACAATGTTTGGTAAGTTTCAGTTTGCTCGTATCTCTACATTATTGAGTAACGTAATACAGGAAGGAAATCAAGCTTCTAGAGTTCTTGATTTAGCAAGTCAGTCAGCTTCTAACCTTGCAACACTCACAGAAAAAGAATTAGGCGTAACATCAGAGTCGGCACTGATTAAGTTTGAAGCAGCAGTAGCAAGACTAAAGGCATCCCTTGCTCCAGTAGGAGAAGTCTTTATGAATTCTGTTGCACCAATACTTGAGTTTGTTAGCAAGGTGCTAGAAAAGTTTAATGGTTTATCTGAAGGAACAAAAAAGTTTATTGCAATTACTGTAGGAGTTATAGGTGGTCTTGGACCAGTCTTCCTGATGACGTTTGGTTTGTTGGCAAACGGAATTGCAAACATATTAAAATTATTTGCAACTCTAAGAAATGGCTACCAAAGACTGACTGGTCAAAGTCAAAACCTTGGAGAACAAACTCAGTACATGACAAACGAGCAGCTAGAAGCAGCTGCAGCAGCTCACTCTCTTGAGCAATCACATGCAAGACTTACTCAGCAATTCTCTGTTGAAGCCACAGCTGTAAATCAACTTCGTGTTGCTTACGAGCAAGCTTTGGTAGCAGGTGCAAGATTTGCTACTATGAATCCTGGGATGATGAAAACTCCAAAGCTTCCAGGTTTTGCAAATGGTAGCGACGGGGTAGTGATTCGTGGCCCAGGAACAGGAACATCCGACTCAATCCTTGCAAGAGTTTCTAATGGTGAAGCTATCATTCCAGCACTACAAGTTGCAAGACACCCAGAAGTTGTTCGTGCACTTGTTTCTGGCCAACTTCCTAAGTTTGACAGTGGTGATCCAGGCATCAATGTTTCTAGTTATGAATCAAAAGTATCAAAGCCATTTAGATCAGCACCAAAAGGTGATGTAAAATTACAGCCAGTTGCTAGAGGTTATGAGCTTTCACATTACGGTGGACCTACATCAATGCTAGGCAGCGATTTGTTAGCATATGTAAGAAATCTAGAAAATAACGTCGCTCCTTCACTAAGAACTATTGTAGAAGATTTAGTTACAAATACACAAGATGGACTAAGAAAAACCTTTACTCTTCTTGACAATAGAGTAAATGTTGTATCAAGAGAGTTTAATCAGCTTATTGGTGAAACTGGCACAGGTAAGATAGCCCCACTAAGATTGTTTGAAGAAGATGCACTACAAAGAGGTGCAGCATTCCATGCTCCATTGATAGAAAGAATGAAGTCTGCTGGAGCAAGCGAAACTGAAATAGAGGCTGCAAGATCAACACTTCAGCAAAAGATGACAGATAGCCTTAATCAGTTCTTGGCAGAGTCTACAGATGACAGTAATCTGCAAAGGGTAATGAGTGCACCAATTAAAAATGTTAGAAAGGCACTTGAAACTTTAGCTGAGCAAGCTGGTGTAGACCTTAGTGTATCTTTGACTGAACAAGAACAGCTGTTGTCAAAGAGAGAACAAAATGCACTTCTTGAAAGCAGAAGGCTTGAAAAGATTGGAATTACTTTTACAGCAGAAGAAGACAAGCTTGGAGCACGAGCTAAAAAAGCTTTAGCGGAATCTAAGATGCGTGAAAGGCTGTTACAAGAAACAGTCATCACAGCAGAAGACATGGAAAGAATTACAACTAGAGCAGTTGAAGCAGCAACAGATGGAAATACAAAGCTAAGACTAGCATATGAGGAACAACAGAAGCTTGGAGTTCTTCCAGAGATGCCTGGAACGGGAGGAAGAAAAGGCTTCCCTGGTTCTTATGTAGACCCATCAAGAAAAGGAAGAGTTAATGCTGAGGTTCAATCAGTTCTTCCAGGGTATTATCCAACACAGCAGGCATTTCACTGGACACCAGCAGCAGCACAAGCAGCAGGACTCAAGAGCATTGCAGAGCTTGATTTATTATATGATAAGCTTTCTAAAGCAACAAGAATTAAGCTTGATCAGTATGCTGGTGATGTTACAGAGTTAGCACGTCAAGTTGTTATAGAGGCAGAAAAAGCTGGAATAAAGGTTGGACAGGCTGCAGTTACTGGAGTTGCAACTGGAGCAAAAACTAGATCTCCATCAGAAGCAACAAAACAAACAGCAAGAGATATTATTGCTGGACTAAGAAATGAATTGGCTGCTCAAGAATCTGCAGTAAGACAATCAGGACTAAGAATTGGTCAAACTGCAGTAGAGTCTATAAACTTAGGAGTAGCACAAGGTGCTTCAAATAAGACAAGAAGATATTCTGAAAGACCTCAAGGCCCAGCCCCAATTGGCGTTCTTCCTAATGAAAACTCAATTATGCTTCCTATTGTTGCAGGATTAACATCGGAAGAAATAAGAAGAGAAGAAAGAAGGAAAAAGCTTAATGAGCTAAAGGAAAAGTCTAAATTAAAATTTAGTGGCGGTGGAATGGCAACTGGTATGGGCCTCATGGCTGGAAGCATGGCTCTTGGAGCACTGCCTGAATTTACTGGAAAGTCAGTTCTTCAGTCTTCAATGAATATGGCTTCAATGGGTGCTATGTTTGGCCCTTGGGGTGCAGCAGCAGGAGCTGCAATTGGAATCATTACTTCAGGTCTAAGCTTAATAATTGAAAGACAAGAACGACAAAAGGCAATGACAGAAGCAGCATTTAAATCAAGTGCATCTGTTGCAAAGTTCTTTGGAAATGAAGTAGTAAATACAGACGCTAAAACTATTGCTTTTGGCATAACGATAGAAGGAACATCTAAAAAGTTAAAAAATCTATCAGATGATGCCAACTCTGCAGCTCAAGGTATAGAGGCATTTAAGCAAATGCTTGAAAGTCTTGACGAAAAGGACCCACTAAAGCAACTTGTTGATGGACTAAAAGATTTATCAGATCCTAAAAAAATACAAGAAATGACTGCAGCATTTGTAGCTATGCAAGTTGCAACGGGACAAATTAAGCCTGACCAAGCTAACGCTTTAGTCAATAATATTTTAACTGCTAGCGATAACGCTACTTACGTTGGAAGCGTACTATTAAACTTTCAATCACAGGGAGACGCTGTTTCTGTAGTTATTCAAAATCTAAGAAATAACATGGCAGCACTTGTAAATAATGCTGTTCAGGTATCAGATAAACTTAGAGCTGTAAGCGAAGGAAACGTACTAATGGGAGACACATTAGTACAGCTTTTTGCTTCTTTTTCAAATCTTTCGTCTTATGAAGACTTAAAGATAGCCTTGGACAATATTAGAAATTCTGGCTTAGATGCTGCAGCAGCTCTTGATGCAGTTTATGCTGCATACATTAGAGTAGGAGCCAATGATCAAGCAAGTGTTGTTTCTATTGTTAGAGGCATAGAGGGTGCAGATGTTTCAACTGTAGCAGCAGTTCAGCAAGCTATTACAAGAGGGGTTAAAGTTAGAATTGACGAAGACACTACCCTTCTTGATTTACAAAATCAAATTAATGCTGGTTATGAAAAACTAGGAAAAGCTGCATTTTCACAAAGCAAGAAACAATTAACAGCTTCAGAAAAACAAATTGTTAATAATAAAAAAGAAATTGATTTACTTAAAAAGAAAAGCAATGCACTTGATGCAATTCTAAAAAAAGAGCAAAAAATTGCAGATGCTTACAAGAGACAGACTGACTACCAAAGCAAACAGCTTGATCTTGATCAAAAAATTGCAGAAGCCAAAATGTCTGGAAACTATCTTGAAGCTGCTTCTCTTGAACAAGAAAAAATAGCAAACTCAGCTCAATATCAGTATGATACAAGAATTGCAAAAATAACAGATCAAAAAGACAAAATAGATGAACAGATAAGATCTTTAGAAGCAAACAACACTGCCTTGTCAGATAACACAAATGCAGTTGGAGGAAGCACCACAAAGGTTGATTTACTAACTAAGGCAATTGATAACCTAATTGTTTCGGACGCACTTAGGCATAAGGTGTTGAGTCGTCCAGAATCTGACCAAATAAGTGATAGAGGAACAACATATCTTCAGGCAACCGACCCAAGTGGTAAAAAAGTTCAGAAAAAGATTAAGGCAGAAAATGCACTAGAAGAGTGGCAGGCTTTTGTAGATAAAGGATTTAAACCTACAGGCTATAAAAAATTAGGATATGATCCAGATAGAGTTAAAGAAGTTAAC